>Ga0209389_1006142_pt1 | contig 10390 bp, 11 predicted proteins | sample CowpearedBW_FD_187526 | JGI IMG/M metagenome (GOLD analysis project Ga0209389, IMG submission 187526) | Root nodule microbial communities of legume samples collected from California, USA - Cow pea red BW (SPAdes) (version 2) | ecosystem: Host-associated > Plants > Roots > Nodule | place: USA... | reverse complement strand
AAAAAAAAAAAATGAAAAAAAAAAAACTGCAATCAGCACAACGAATGAGCATGATGCGTACAGGAAACGAACTTCAACCTGATGCGCATAGGAAATGGAAAGAATAAGAAAACATGTTAAATAAAGAAAAATGTGCATAACCTGGATTTAAGTGGAGTAGCTTTGAACAATCTGGATCCACTATCGCGTCTTTACTCCGCAATACAACAATCTAATGGAAGAGAATGAAAGGTACAAAAACCCAAACAAAATGAACAAAAAAAAAACAGAGAAATTTGGATCTATTACTCGTCTTTACTCTATAATACAACAATCTAGTGGAAGAGAATGAACGGTAAGAAAAAAAAAAAACCAAAACCTTCTTTGATCTACAAAAACGAAGTTGGAAAAAACATAAAAATAATCATCTACACAAAAAAAAACAAACAAAACCGTACTCAAATAAGCCAATGATGAAAAGAAATTGTGAGAACAATCACTGAAATGATGAAAAACAACATTTAAGGTTTAAAATTGAAAAAGGTTTGAGATGGGTACTTGAGAGATGAAATCCTATAATGCAGTATAGTATACACATTTTGTAGGGTTTCAGTGATGATCGAGGAGTAAGAAAAGCGTAGAGTTTCAATGATGAATATGGAGAGTAGGATTGGAAGAAGAAATGAGAAAGAGATAGTAGGGTTTGATATGGCAGAGAGGTGGAAAGTGAGAAAGAGATGTTAGGGTTTGATACGGTAGAAAGATGGAAAGTGAAGAGACTTTTAGAAAAGAAGTGAGATAGGATTTTGTGCTGTGTTTTGGTTTTGAGAGGGAAAAAAAGTGAAGTTGCATATGTGGCAAGTTGAGAAAATGACACGTGTAAGAATTACTTAAAGAGGTAAAAATTATTTGAATTTTGAAATGGAAGATTGTTTGAGAAGATGCCACGTGTAAGAAGTTGCTTTTTGTGATCCTTTCAATTGTATTATAAATAGATTGCAAGATGTGAATATAAATACGCACTTTGGGGACCCAAAAAAGGAATATTCTCTACACTTCTCTAATTCTTTCCCATCACCACTCTCACATACACACCTCCTTTTTTATCATTCTTTCAAAATAAACAAAAAAAAATATTGAAGGAGGTAGAACAAAAAAGAAGAAGGCATTCTCTATACTCTCTCTTTCTCTCTCCTTACCACCCACACAAACGCATCTCATTCTTATCTCTCTTGAAAAAAAACACAAAAATATTATAAAAGGAGGAAAAAAAAAAGGCAGAAGGTACGTCATTATTAGTTTCTTTTTGATTTTTTTTTAATTTTCATTATTTTTTGTAAATTATAAAAAATATTTTTTTCTCATTTCTTTGGTGTTTGTTCGACTGCTCGCATTGCATGATACCCATTTTAGATTTTCGTTCCTTTTTTCTCTAAAAAAAATATATACCAATCTAAGAATAAAAGAGTAGTTTTCTTTGTTTACTCTTTACTATCTATCTGGTTGTTCACGTCGTAGTGACATCCACATCCAATTTTATATAAATTTAAAAGAATATGAAAATTATAAAAGATTAAAAAGATAAAAAAAAATATTTCCAGTGTTTGTCCAGCCGCTCATGTCGTGTGACATTAATAATAAAATAATACTAAAATTGGAATGAAAAAGTTTTCAAAATTATTAAAAAAAAAAAAATCATTTTTCAAATATTTTTCCAAATAGTTTTTCATAAAGAATTACGTAATCCTAATTCTCCATTATGAATATAGATACGTAGGAGCGGGGATTAATCCTTGTCGGGCCCAAAAAACCAAAAAAAAATTATTTCTTTTGTAAATCCTTTTATTGTTACTTTTGGGGAAAATTAAATATTTTGAAGACCACATCTTTTTGCATATTTAATTAAAGGTACCATCTTAGGACAGACGTTGTGGGGTGTTAATCCCTTCCTCACGCGTAACCGACTCCTGGACCCAAAATCTTGTTTTTTGTAGACCTTGTTTTATTTTTTTGGTTTTTCTATAGTTTTCTAGAATAAACTATGGTGGGGACTCCAAATCTCTTTTTTTTAATATTTTATTTTTGGTTCGTCGTCCTGTCGCGATTTCGATTGCGAAAGTAATATGCTAGTGATATGATAAGTAAAAGTTCATATAAATGTAATTAAGGAATTGGATAGATCCACTCAAACTTGTAAATCCTTGGAAGAGGTTATATCTTGAGGTAAATCTGATACATTGGGATTGGGAGTGATATCAGTAGTGTTTTAATTTAATGGCAAGTGGTGGTTATATCAGTTGTAGAAGGCTTATAATTGATTTGGGAATAAATGATACTAAGGATGGCTAAAAGCATGATTTGAATTGAGAAATTCTTGGCTTGATAACTATGTTGGTCGGAGGGTGTTGTAGGCACTATTTGTGAGCACAAATATGGCAAATGAAGTGGTTGAGTCAAAATTATGAGTGAGGGTGTGAGAAAGGAAGCCTGAACCTAAACCAGTTTTCGTATTGTGCAACTACTAATACGGCGCCTGCGGTAGTATGCGAATCGTCAGGCGATAGCGGGAAATTCAGAAGGTAACCTGCACGCATGGCGATTGGCGGTAAAGGACGTCCCACCAGGTAATAGTTGTAGAGGTAGGGAAGACTAAGGCGCTTGACGTCTGACGGTACATGTCCCTCGCCAAGCGGTCTGGAAGCGTATTGCGCCTAGCGCCTCGTGAGCAACGCCAGGCGATTTTTGTGAGACAAATGTGTTTTGCTCTACTTTGGACCTGCGTGATCTACAAGGCTTTGGTATTATCTCAAAGGTTGGCTTGTTGGTGTTCCTTGAGTTGTGGCTCAAAACGTATCCCTTGAGTTGTGGCTCGGAATAGAGGTTAAGCACGTGGCATTCCTTGAGTTGTGGCTCAGAATGACATCTCTTGAGTTTTGGCTCAAGACAGCGGATGAACACGAGGAACTCTTGAGTTGTGGCTCGGGTTGGCGAGTGTTGCCAGTGTGAGTGTGAACGTTGTGGCGAGTACAGATGGTCTAATTAGATTGCCCTCCTTAGTATTAAACTGACGAGTTTGGTAGTCTTGGGATGTTACGAATATTATTCGTATTGGGAACTCCACCCGACGTTACGGAGTGTGGTCCGTTGCATGGTTTCCTGCACGTGCTTTACTAGTTATGGCTGGTAGGTGTGGCAACAAGACATCTGGAGATACTCATCAGAAGACGTAAAACACGGTGAACATGGTGGTGACCATGATTGTATGAAATCAAAGGATGAAACTCCTTTGGTGTGATTTTGATTTAAATATGTTGTATATATGATTATTTTTATTATTAGCTCACCCTATCTGCTTGTGTTTGGCGATAATCGTGCACGCGGTATACAAGAGCAGATGGTGTTACAGGTGGATCTGGTGAGGCATAGAGCCGGAGTGGGGCTAGTTTGGGAAAACGTTTATTAGAGTTTTACTATTTTCTGATTTGGAATAATTTGTAAACTCTTATTACTAGACATTGACTTTTGTAATGGAGTTATAATTATGATTTTAAAGTTTATTATATAATGAATTAAAGTTTTAAATTTTCCGCATTTTTGGGAAATGATATTTCATTAAATGCAGTTTATTTAGTATTTATTCATTTTATTACTTAAATCTGTAATATCCGGCCGAGATGTTACAGAACGCATCCATATGGCTATCCCAGTCTCCTAATAATCATTCCAAACTTCTCCCAAATATTTTTCACCCACTTGTGAATTCAAGCATGTGTGCACTAATGTCATAAAAGAGAAATTCAAGCATATAATCATTTTATCTCAAACATTAGACCTTGGGATTGTTGACATTCTTCACTAAAAAAATAATGAGTTTGATGATTGCAAAGAAAACAATTGACTCTGATGCGTATAAAAAAAAGAGAGGGAGAAGTCAAAGCATAATCAGTTGGTCATCATACATTCATGCATATTTAAGTTTCAATGTAAGCACTAAGGTTTTGACACCTTTTGCTAAACATAATAAGTAGACAAGTAAACAAATTTTCTGTCATGCATTCATGCGTTCATTCATACAGTCATATGTGTCAACATATCATGTTCAAATCATAGAAATCATAAAATTATAAGTAACATGAGCATAATCAAGCATCAAAGTTATTCAATTGAAATATAAAAAGTCAATATTCAAGTTTGCTTCTTTGATGTTTCTCGGATTGATGGTCCTCTTCATTCATATGAATGACCTACATATCCCCAAGCCTAGCTTTGTCTAGCCCTCAAGTCTAGTTTTATCTGGCCACCCCAAGCCTAGCTTTGTCTGGCCCTGAAGCCTAGTTTATCTGGCTCCCAAGCCTAATTTCGCACTAGCCCAAGCCTAGTTTCATCTGGCCACCTCAAGCCCAGTTTAGTCTGGCCCAAGCCCAGTTTCACCTAGCCACCTGAAACCCAATTTAGTTTGGTCCAAGCCCAATTTATCTGGCCACCCCTAAGCCTAACTTTATCTAGCCCTCAAGCCCAATTTTATCTAGCCACCTCAAGCCTAGCTTTGTTTAGACCCCAAGCCCATTTTAGTTTGGCTCAAGCCTAGTTTATCTAGCCCTCTAAGCCTAGTTTATCTGGCTACCTCTAAGCCTATTTTTGCATTGGCCCATAAGCCTAACCTTGTTTACCCATAAGCATTTTGTTCGACCTTTGAGCACAACTTTATACTAGCCCCTTTGAGCCTAGTTCTTCGGGCCAATAAAACACTTTCGTTTGAATCATGTTTGAATCATGTTTTCATGCCCAATATTCAAACTGGGCAGCGTTCGAGTTTCCTATGATCTTTGACAAGTATGATCATTGTGTTTTAAGGTATATCCTCGTTTTTATCTATCAAGGGATTAGTTGATGTGTCAAAAGGAAATGTTGAGCATGTAATATCTTATGTTGACATTGAATAATGGGATTTTGTGCTATCCTTCACGTTTATCTATATGGTAAAGAATGAAGAAACAACATACCAAGAATTTGATGATTATAGGAACAATGGATTGAAATGTTGACATTTAGAAACAAAGAAAATAAAGGAAATTATAAGAAAGTAAGGAAAAGTAAGATTGGATCAAAGGAAATTGTGGAAAATGAATATGAATGCCATGCTTTTATGCATTCATGCAGTCATGCATTCTTGTTTGAGTACAAAAGTCAATTCATCATATAGTGATTTTGCATTGAAATCCTTTTTATGGAAGTAGTCATGCATATCGCTTTGTTTCGGACTAAGGCCAACTTCATTTATATGAGTGGTTATTGATTTCATTTGCTCACTTTGTTCGGATCGAGGCCAACTTCATTCATACGAGTGGTCGTCGAGTTCATTACTTGTTTTGTCCAGATTGAGGTCAGCTTCATTCATATGAGTGGTTATCGAATTCCTTGTTTGCTTTGTTTGGATTGAGGCCAGCTTCATTCATATGAGTGGTCATCGAATCCATTGTTTGCTTTGTTTCGATCAAGACCAACTTCATTCATATGAGTGGTTATTGAATTCCTTGTTTGCTTTATTTGGATTTAGGCCAACTTCATTTATATGAGTGGTTGTCGAATTCACTATTTGCCTTGTTCAGATCGGGACCAACTTCATTCATATGAGTGGTCATCGACTTTGTTGTATGCTTTGTTTGAATTGAGGCAACTTCATTCATATGAGTGGTCGTCAATTTCGTTGTATGATTTGTTTGAATCGAGACCAACTTCATTCACATGAGTGGTTATTGAGTCCTTTGGTTGATTTGATCCCATTTTTTTTTAAAAAGTTGAACGAAATTGATGTCTTTATCTTTACTTATATTTTACTATGATAATATGAGAACCAAAATTTCATATTATCTAGTAAAATCTAAGTAAAGAGGGGCAGTTTCGTCCGGGAAGATAAAAGATATTTTAAAAAAATTAACAAATAGTAAGTGGTAAATAGTAATGAAAAGGGGGTAAAAATAAGTAAATAAAGAGTAAAAAAAGGATATAAAAAATAAAAAATAAAAATTGAAAGAAAAATGAATTGGTTGATTTAAATAAATTAATTAAAATAGTGGAAGCTTTTCTTTTCATCATACCTATTTTTTTATTTTCTTACCACTTATAACTTTCTTTTGAAAAGTCCAATTCTTATTTCTAACCAAACCCTCACAACACGCTCACGCACACAACACTCATATGACCCACCTCTCTCACACACCTCATTTCACATCACGTTCACACACACACACACACATACACACACCAGTAACACACCTCACTAACACTGCACTCACCATGCACCACACACAACACCTCTCTCTCTCTCTCTCACACACACACACACACACCTCATTGCACTCACACCTCACGTGCACCACACACAACACCTCACATAAGCCTCATACACCTTTTTTCCTCTCTTCACTGCATCATGCACGCACATCACCGCACATCACACTCACTCTCACACACCCATCACCAATCCTCCCACACACCAATTGTAAATGAAATTGAGGGCCTTCTCAACTCTTTCACACTTCACACCACTATTGCTTATGCCAAGCTTGGATTTTCGACAACGAGAACAAGAAGCACTGTGAGTCGTGAAGGTTTTGAGCCGAGTGGCCCATCTCCTATTCTCCCTTCTTCTCTATTTCAATTATTATTTGGATTCATCTATTGAAGTTGATTGGAATCCAAATTGATCGTATCTTGAGTGTTGATGTTTAATTATGGATCCAATTATACGATTCATGTTTGTTTCGTTGATGATTGTCATTTCGGATAGTCTTATTTGAATCTTATTTTATATTGAGATTTTGATTTTGATTAGAGTTGGATTGTTGGCAAGGAGGATAATTTGTTACTCTAATTTTGTTTGAATTTGCTTTGTTGAGTTTATGTGTGAATTGTGATAATGGAATAGATTGATTTGAAACCCAATGACAAGTGTTTTATTATTATGGTTGAAGACAAGGCATCCAAATTGAAACAAGAAATCACAGGTGCGAGTGTTTGGTTTTCCCGGAATATGGACTTCTTGGTGTTTAAAGCCTTGATTACTTAATTGGGAAATATGATTTGTAAAGTATTGATAGTTTTTTTATTTGCATTTAAAACCATAACTTGATTTTGTCTCCAGCCCATTTCGTTTGGTAGGATTACTGTGCTACTTTGAAGTAATGAAATATACTATGGTGTATTTTATATTCTTGCAAGTGTTAGTTTATTCATTTGATAAATTGAAATGGGATGCATGGACTTTTAATACACTTTTGATTATGATGATGATTAAAGATAACTATGTAACCCTGATTTCTCATTTATATGAGAATACGTAGAAGTAAGGTTAAACACCTTGTCAGACCCAAATATAAAATTTAAAAAATGTTTCTTCATTCATATTAGTATGTTTTGCTTGTTTTTTGGGGGAAAACAAATATATTAAAATTACATTAGTTTTGCACATTTAAGAAAGGGAACCGTCTTAGGACAGATGTGTGGGGTGCTAATACCTTCCCCACGCGTAACCAACTCCTGGAGCTGATATGGTTTCGAAGACCATTTTTTAGGTTTTCCATAGTTTCCCAAAACTATGGTGGCGACTCCCCTCTGTAAAATTTATATTAAAAAAAATGTTTTTAAGTTTGTCGTCCCGTCGCGATTTTTTCTGAGGTTGACAAATGATGTTGCAAGTGAAGCCTGTAATGCTTAAAGTCGGAGAGGGTCTAGTAGGGAAACTTCTTTATGAACTGTTTTGGTTTACTCTTTTGTAAACATGGTGTTATTATCAGTTTGAAATTATGTAAACTTGGAGTTAAATTTACAGTTTTGATACTATAAGCATTTAATAAAGTTTAAATTTTAACGCGTTATGGGAAAGAGCTTTGAATATTAATTGTGGATTTAATATTACTTTCATTTTATTTTTTAAAATTAGTAATATCAGACCAAGATGTTACATCCTTTGGCAAATCCCCCGAATATGGTGTTGATGATCCCTCTTAGGGGCGATCTTTTGTCTTGGCGGTCTAGCTGCCTATCATCCTACCATGGTGGCCTTTTTGTTCTTTGGTCATGCCGTCTATTGTCCTTTCTTTGTAGAGCATCTTCCAAGATATGTGATCTGGGAGCGTTGAGGGGTGCGTAGTTTGTGTATTAGACAGGCTTACACTCCTACGATCATGCATTACCTTTAGGGGCTCATGTCTTCTCGATTGGGACGATATCGATTTTGGCATGAGCTTTGTACTTCCTCATATCCTCTACCCGCATGAACTTTGTGGCTCGATGTGTCAACTCATTCATACTGGCGGGTGGGTTCATGCATACTTCATCAACGAAGGGCCCTACCTGCAAGCCATTAATCATATAATGCAATATGCTTTCAGAGTTTAGATTCTTTACTATAAGAACGACTGTTCTGAATCTGTTGATGTAGGCTTTTAGAGATTCTCCTTATTCTTGTCTTATGTTGAGCACGAAGAGCAAGGTAATGTGATGTCAGCGACTTGTATCGAAGTACGTGGCAAAAGATGAAGTTAGCGCATTAAAGTAGTCTATGGAGAAAGGTGGTAGGTTAGCAAACCTATCTAGGGTTTGTCCTCGCAGAGTGGAAGAAAATGCCTTGCATAAGACGACATCATTTGTTGAGTAGAGGCTGATCTGGGTGGTATATACGGATATATACTCGTCAAGGTCAGTGGTGCCACTATAACACACTATGGGTGCCTTCCATTGCTTAGGAAGGGGAATTTTAGTCATTTCGTCAACAAAAGGGGGTCAACGGTTGCTTCTGGTGGTTGAGGAGTTATTGGTTGCCCTTTTAGTCCTTGGGGTTAGATTGTATTCACTCTCTTCTTTTGTATCGTGAGCGACCAATCCCTTGGACAAGGTTCTTTGCCCTATATGCATAGTGTCCTCTACTCCTTTCCCTTTGACTTGATTGCAAGCCTCAAGCCTTCTTTTCAACCTTACATTCTCTTCCTTCAGAGCTTCCATCTCCTCAACATTGCGTTTCCTATATAGTTTAAAAAATCCTGTTGCATCTTCATTTGGGCTTCCAATATAGTGGCTAGGTTAGTAGAGGGTCTGACTCCTCTTGCTTCCACAACTTTTCTTCTGGTGGACACCATCTCTCAAGTCTTCAAACTTTCAAACTGTTATAGCTTCCTTTTATAGAATATATGTCGATCCCACGATGGGTACCAATTGTTCCTACGAGGTCGAAGTATACCTTGTAAAGTCTCCTAAACAATTGCAATGGTCCATGGACTCGACTTCAAAGGGAACTCGTCTTCTAGTCACGAACGAAAAAAGGGGTATGCTAAAGTCAGGTCAAGGTATTAGGGAATCAATGTTAGAGAAAACATAATCATATACTTTGTAAATGTGCCTTTTATACTAGGTTTCATGGCCTTACCTGGTTAGGCTTTGGGTTGATTAACCTAATCACTTGCTAATCAAAATGAATTAATTAAACTTAGATTTATCTTCTTTGATTGGTGATTATGTTGACTTCGCGTGTTGGTATAGTTCGAGCACATGTCATCCTACAGAACCGACATGTACTCAATTGGGTCGTGTACGTTAAGGGGTACTCTAACCATGTAGTCCCATTATGTACTCAAGGGACATCCTGTCTATGTACAACACACATTGCATTATATTTTTCCATTAGTCTATATCTATATATTTATAACTATATATAAAGAAGATACACCTCTCTAGTGTTATCTTTTTTCCAATTTTATCTTCTTAATTACTATTTAAATTTAAATAACTTTTCATATTAAAAAGATTAATTTTCAGTTTTATTATTTTACTAACAACTATTTTAAATTCAAATAATTATTTATTATAAAATAATTATTTATTCTTTTATTATTTCAGTAACTACTTTTTAAAATTTAAATAATTAATCATAATATTATTTATACAATATTACTTATAATATTTTTTATTTCAATAATTAAAATTTATTTTATTTATAGTATAACTTTACATACTTTTTGTTTCTCCAATTTTATTTTCTTAATTATAATTTTAAAATTTAAATAATTTATACATTTTCAAAAACTGCGTGAATTTATTTTTACTTTGACATTTTATTATGCAAATTATATACTAAAGTTTATTTAACTAAATATATAAAGTCAAAATTAATACATATATGTTATATTTAACCAACCAAAATAAGATAGATAATAATTAAAAATATCGACCTAAAGACTCAATAACCAATGTGTTTTGCTAATATATTTAAAAAATAGTCATTTAATTAAAAATAAATTATTTAACTACTAAATACTTTAAAATTAATTCTATTTTGGTAGGTATATTTGGAAAAGCTAAATATGAAGGTAAAAAACATATTTTTTACTTGATCCCCTGATATCTAGTTTCCTGA
>Ga0209389_1006140_pt1 | contig 10392 bp, 7 predicted proteins | sample CowpearedBW_FD_187526 | JGI IMG/M metagenome (GOLD analysis project Ga0209389, IMG submission 187526) | Root nodule microbial communities of legume samples collected from California, USA - Cow pea red BW (SPAdes) (version 2) | ecosystem: Host-associated > Plants > Roots > Nodule | place: USA... | reverse complement strand
TTTTTATTTATTTTATAAGCCATAAAATTTAATATTAATAAATAATAAAATATAAAATTAAATATGATGAAGAATAAAAATATTTATTAAAATCTTTTTTATTTTCTTTCTTATTATATTTTTAAGATTTTCACAAATTATACTGATCTTTCATTTATTTTTTTCTCACACTTTCACATGTTTTTTTTTTGTTTTGAAAAAAAAAAGTTAAATACAAATTTCTTATTTTTACTTTCATCTCCATTTCTTCTCTTACATTCACAAAGTAGAAATGTAACTCTCGTATCACTTGATACTGAAATATTTGTTTAATATTTAATATTATTTTTTATCACATGAGCTTTATATTCATTTTTTTTATGAATATGGGAGAAAAAGGATTATACTATTTGTTTATTCATAACCATCTTTTGATTGAGACTTGATTGCCATTGATTATTTCTTTTAGTAACTCTTAATTTTTTATTTTTTAATTAAATTATGATAATATTTTTTAATCTTAAAATTAAAAAAGAAATACGTATATTGATGAAAAATAAAAGAACAAATTTATTTGTTAAAAGTGATAAAAATAAAGCTATGTGTGACAGTGAAAATAATATTAATTCAATATCTTATTTTACGTATCTTGAATCATATACAAATGATCATGTTGTTCAATTAGAGGAATGTATTTTATATTAATTCTTTGAAACATGTTTATATTTATATTGAAAAAAAATAGTTGAAAATTTTAGTTTTGATTCAATTATTGATGAGTTCAAAAATCTGAAAGAACGAAAGACAATCTTTCATATACGAGTGATTTTTCTTTTGTAGGTACAAATATACTAAATTATTTATTCATTTTTATTATATTAGTGACAATAATTAAATATGTAAATTTTAAATTTTAATTATATTATTTTGACTCTCTTAACATTATTAGTCAAGATCCCTACAGTGTAACACTCCATTTAATTAATAAACATAATTAAAGGAAGTGTCACACTAAAATAATATAGCAGCGCAGTCCTAGAGTTTAAACTTATTACAATTATCCAAGGCACACCATGATGCCAAAAAGGAACCAGATATAAAGCTTAATAGAAAAAAATAGGAATTTTAAAGACAAACTAGTACATGGATCATAGCCCTAAAGAAAAGCCCAATAAAATATGAAGTCTAGCCTAGACAGACTATGCAGCGGAATCATCTCTTTCCTGTTGACCACGAGTACCTCTCGCATTTGCTCCCATCAATAAATTGATGATCATCGCAAAGGTAGAGGAACAACATACAAAGCAATCAAACAAGCAAAGGGTAAGCTAGAGCCAAAAGTGGTTTTATCTCACAATCAGATATACTCTCACAGTCCAATATGCATACATCATCCAAGCATGTTATGACCTTCCAATCAATACACTAAGACTTGACTCGACTCATCCGGATCATCCAGAGACATATAATCTAGTCGGATTCAGCGGATGCTTGTACTTGTGGTGGATATCTCTGCTCACCACCGAGCTGCTCACCCCCGAGATAAGTGTTACAATGTTTCAATCCCTCCCACACAAGATTAGCCCTTAATGAGTTTCAGGTCTTCTACTACTCTCACCACAAGAGTCAGTCCGCTCTAAGTAAGACTAACTGACTCCTTAGAGTGTTAGGATGCAACCTTACCTTGAATCCTTGCCAAATTATATAGATGGGGCACCACCATGAACACCCACTAATAAGGGTCATGGAATTACGTCCCGACCACTGAAGCACAACCCTGAAATCTCACCTAGAAATTTTAAGGAATTACGCACTGACTACAGACCAATCAAAATCAAACAATAACGGAATACTCATCATGCATATAATTTCATATCAATCTCTGTAACCAATCCTCATTCATATCACATGTTGAATCCATACCACTCGTTATTCCCCATCCATGAGAATATGGGTTTCATCTGATACCAATACCATGCCTCTTTGATTACCAACCATCTCACTTGTTTCACATGCCAAGACCACACAATCACAACAATTCAATTTATAACCACAGCTTATACCATGCATTTCATTTCACAAGCCTCATACATTATATAGGGTATATCATAAATAAAAAAATCCAATTAACCAAGCAAAGAAAAACAGCGTAACCTGCGGCAGATCTCGCTCAAGCTAGGAGCCCTCGCTCAGGCGAGAGGAGTGCCCTTGCTTAGGCGATAGACCCTCGCTTAGGCGAGATCGCGACAAGGGCATTGGGAGACTTTCGCAGGCTCGCTTAGGCGAGCCCTCCTCGCCTGAGCGAGACAACCCCTCGCCTAATGGTGAGGTTCCTTACCTAGGCTAAAACAGGAGCAACATACCAAGGCTCTCACGCGTTCTCACTTAGGTGAACGTCTCTCGCCTGAGCGAGATAATGCCTCGCTTAAAACAAGAGCTTTCGCCTGAGCGAGAGCTCGAGTGCAGCCCTGACCTGTTTCTGCAAGTCTCGCCTAGGCGAGACAGACTCGCTTGGGCGAGTGTATCAGACAATGCCAACCATCTCATACATCCACAACAGCATACAAGCTTAATAATCACGAAACACAAGCAAGACAACAACAATCACACCAAATAAGAAGGCTCTAGCTTCCCTTACCTGGAAAGGGGTTATACGAGACTTCGACATTGAACCACGGAGCACATCAGCTCTAGAACCAGACTGGCAAACTGGAAATAGCAAGCAAATACGGAAACCCCAACAGTGACCATGAAACTAGACTAGAGAGGAAGATAAGAGTTAAAGAACACTTACGTGAGCAGAATCAAGATCAAGCTAAACGTGAATCTGCGTAAACTTCGGAACCCTAGCAAAAGAAGATGACAGCGACTCTAAGGAAGTGGGTCTATTTTACGAAAGTGAGCAGAAAGGTTAGAGTTATGGCAGATTAGGTTTGGATTTCTCTTTTGGGCCAACCCTTAGGCTCAATAAACTGGGGCAGCCCTTAAAATAAAAGGGGCAGGGAAAAATGGGCCTTACATACAGAATAACTTTTACTTTCAGCTGTGAAAAAATTGATAGGACACTATTTTATTTAAACCAATATCGTATATCTTATAGTTAACAAATTTAGAATGATTTATTTTTGTAATTATGAAAATGAATAAATTTTAGAACAGTTGATAAAATAAATAAGTTGTGTTTAAACTAACAATTTAGTCTCAAAAAGTTGTATGTGGAAATACAATTTTTATTATTTTTCTAAAAGAAACTTAAGTGCGACTTCGAATTCAATTTTTTTTAGCTAAATATTATAACTTTTAAAACATAAGAAATAAATAATAAATTATTTTTGAGTTAAGAGGTTTAGAAAGATTGTGGAATTATATATCTTTTTAAATAATAAGTTATTTTAATTAAACAAAAAAGATTAAAATTGTGTAATAAACTGATAAGAAAAATACTACGCAATATTATATTTATATTGCCAATATAAATGTTCAGGTGAAGAAGATAAATTTTATATAAAATAAAGTATTATTTCACTTCTACCATTAGAAAAATATCTAGTGTTTGTAGTCCAACGGTTAGGATAATTGCCTTCCAAGCAATAGACCCGGGTTCGACTCCCGGCAAACGCATTTAGTTTTGGTAAATTTTATTTTTCAAGATTGATTGTGAATCTGGGAAAAAAAATCTGTAATATGACAGTTGTAAATTTGCAGCGGGCATAACTTGCTCCTCAAAGGACGTGGTTTAATTAAACAGGAGAAGTAGTGTTTTATAAAATAATTTCTGTTTTCTTTATAAAAAAAATTAAAGATAGTTTTAAATCACAACTTTCATTATTTTAATTAAAAACAGCTATATTTGAAAGCTCGTTTTATAAAATGATATTTTCTTTCTTAGATATATAATAAGTAAAAACTTATCCTTCAAATTACAACTTGCCCGCTTTTCATATTTTTTTCTTTATAAAACTCATCCATTTCATAATTATCTAAATACTCATATAAAACTATATACAGTATACTTCAATATAAATCCGAGGATTAGAATAAAATATATAGTCTTTCAAAATATGATTGTTTACATATTACCATGATTATAAATCACAAAAATAAGCAACATTATTAAAATAAATTTTCAACTTAAGAAAATATAGGTATAAAAAAAATATTATGATTTTAATATTATTTAATAACTTACCTAGGGATGGAGGGTCCATGGGAAAACTTATTGCATAAATAATATTATTTAATCTGTAGATAAAATAAAAAAATAAAAAAATTGATTTTATTGTTAACTCTCACTTGATTGACTATATGATTTTAAACAAACCCTCACGAAAAAACACTCCAAAAGGGTTAAGGAATCAAATTCTTTCCACCCTGAAAATGTGTGCTTTTGAAAAACCTTAAATCTAAGTCTTGATTTCTAGGTTTGAATATTTCATTTAAGTTCAATTCCTCCATTTATGAACCCTTTTACGAATAACCACCTACGTCGCCCCTTTATCCACCTCACCAGCATCAAAACCCTAAACTATGCTTTCTTCTCCGACGATGATGAAAGAAATCACTCCCTCTTCGACTCCATCTCTAAATACCCTGCCAATGCGACCATTATTGCCCTTTTCCTCTTCCTCCATTTCCACCATATATATATATATATATATATTGTTTGTTTATAATCTATTTCACAATAATTTCTTTCAATATACCACTTTATTGGCTCTAGTACTCATTCTAAATTTTAGTATAATACTTTCTTATGTGTATGTTATTTAGTTCTATGTAGGTCTAGTCTCTAAGAAAGTCTTCGGTGACTATTTCCATAGAAAAGAAAGTTGAACATGATTAAAACATAATGCAAGAGTAAAGATACATGACAGGATAACAAATTAGTAGATAAGCAAAACCTTATTAAAGACTTTTGTTATTATATGACTTATTCAATGTTAAAGGAATAAAGCTTCATATACTGCTATATTTTAAGGACATTATTGATTAGTGTGATGGGGCAACCTGTAAACAACTAAAGGTTAAGATTGGTTGGTCTGATGTTGCCTCATTACTAAAAGGCATAGTTATAAGACTTCAAATTTTTTTGTAAATATTTGATGCAGTTAGTAACTATAAAATGATAGTAACTATAAAATGAAAGTTCTGTTGTGAAAGTTAACTTGTTGAATTTATGAAAAGGTGACATAAAGTTATGAATACCATGTAAATAAGGTTTTTAAAATATATCCAAAATTCAATTTTACCCATAGACAACAAGTGTGAAAAATTATCCACGAATTATGGTCCATCAATATTACCTACAAAGATAGAGTCATGAAAAATTACCCATATATATATATATATATACATACATATATATGTATATGTATATATGTATATGTATATATATACATATATACATATATACATATACATATATATATATACATATATATATATATATATATATATATATATATATATATACATATATACATATATACATATACATATATACATATACATATATATATATATATACATATACATATATATATATATATGTATATGTATATGTATATATGTATATATATGTATATGTATATATGTATATATGTATATGTATATATATATATATAACCCATAGAGTATGAACAGTGGAAAATTATTCACGGATGGTTATCCGTATGTATTAACCACAAATTGATATTGAAATTACTTACACTAAGATTATATATAGATCTTGCGTCGCCGACAATACGTGAGTAATTTTTTATTATCCACGAAATTTTTCTATTAGTCACGAATTTTGTCAGGTAAATGTAAATTTTTTGTAGTAGTAAAAAATATTCAACAAGTGAAATATTTGTTAAAACCTTTCAAAATATTGTATCTTAGCAAATATTAACATATAATTGAATAAACTTACGAGTAAACATAAGACAATGAATAAAAATAAGTACATTACAATTCAAACCACACATGTACACATGTCGATGTATGCAAGAATGAAAAGACCTACAAAATGGTTATTTACAAGTGATAGTATATTTAAATTAAGGAGACTACATTATTTTAATAATAAAACGCTAAGGTATAAATAGAAATTTTATAAATGAGTTTCATTACTTTAAAACACTCTAACTCTCTAGAAACCACTTTTCTAGAAATCCTCCGCCTTTTCTCTTCTTATGCTTACTCCTCGCTTGTCTGTTTGAAGATTGGAGACCATTAGAGTGATCCTCTTGGCGAACTCTTCCTTTTTGTCTGATTAGTCTCTCCATGAGTAAGTTGAATTTCTATTCTTTTTCCCCTTGGTCAAATTTGTTTTCTAGTTTGCATGCGATCTCCTTTTGGTTGCATGTGTCGTTTACATATTCTATCTGAGTTTATGTTGATAAATGATCATAATGGTATGTCCTTATCATTTTTGTAATCTTTCTATGTGTAGATAGAGCATCATGTGGAGATAGATGTGTTTTGGTGCTTTTTAGAACTGTTTGAGTTGTCTTACAAGTGAGGGAAACTAATAATACTTGTTTTAAGTTGAGTTGCTTGGTTAATTTTCTAAAGCTATGTTGAACTGTGATTTGAGGTGATATGAGATTGCTTAATCTATTATAGATATGTGTTGATTGTATGTCTTGCCAAATGTAAAAAGAATGATTTATTTGAATTTGTTTATGATTTGGAAAGCCTTTGCTTTGTTCTTAAATTGAGTAATATGACTAGACTTGAGTTAAGATTATGAATTTTTAAGTAATTGTAACTTTGTTAAATGGGGATTAACTCAAAAGGAGTCCAATTACTCAATTAGAACTAAAAAAAGGGTAATTTTGTGTACTTTTACACCACTAGACGCCACTGATAGCATTGGGCGCCCCTTAGACAATGGGTTCTCTATGTTGGTCGTTGTTGGGAGAGGGGTCTACTTGTTGGGTGACACCAACGTTAGAGAGCTCATTAGAGAGCTCACTAACTTGGTGTAGTAGGCCATCCCTTAAGGTCGTCGGACGCCATAAATTCAAATCAAATCTTAGGAGCTCTAGGGGTGCTATCATTGGGTGACCATTGAACTCGCTAGGCATCGGAACTAGCATTAAGAACCATATAGCTAGCGCTCAACGAGATTCTTCCAAGGGTACCTCTGTTATAGATTCATTGGTTGGGATTTATGACATTAGGCAGTAATGAGTCTCATGTTTTCTTGTTTGAATTGTAATGATGAAATTATTGATAAGTATGTACATCTATGATAAAGTATGATGATTGTGATTGATCTTGAATGTGATAATGGTTAATTAGGATGAAGTAAAGTATGAATTGGTTTGAAGAAAGGAATTCCATGGGTGAAATTCCATTTGTTATGTATTTATTTAGTGTATGCATCGATGTATGGATTCAAGCAATGAGATATCTTGACGTTATAATAACCATTCACACTCATGTTTAGTAGAATGATTATGTTGTAAGAGTAGTAAAAGTTCCTAATCTAGGGAGTTTTCCTTGACCTAAGATGAGAAGAGGATTAACCTTATGTGTGGTAAGTTAAAATCCATTGATAATGATTCTGCAAAGTAGTATAAGTCACCACAAGTGCACATCTCTAGTGAATTCGATATTAATGCCTGTATCTGGATAATAGAGTTTATAAGAGTCTTTACATGTTTAGTTTCTCCATGATTATTTGAAGTGTATAACATTGTACTACAATATATTTACTTATTAGATGGATGCATGTTCTTTTTGTAGATTAGTTTACCCTCTCTAGTTCTTGTGTTTCTTGTGTTTGGTTTTCTTATTTTGTAAAGATCACCTTTATTGGTGTGAGCATATGAGGAAACATGTAGTGAGGTGCCTCAGGAAGGTGACATTGTTGATGTTGTCTAGATTGTTTGGGCTAGAATTAATATTTTCTATAGCATATTTTAAGAAACATTGTAGTATATGTTATCAGTTTTATGTCCCTTGAGTTGTATATGTAAAATATCTAATATGCCATTATGGTTATTTTAGATAATTGTAATAGTGCAATGTTATGTTTTGCTCTGCTACGTATTTATTATCAGCTATATAATGTTTTATTTAGTAGTTTTACACTATTAAGTGAGATGTTACAAAGAGCGTCTCCCTCTAACTTCTCACCACATGATATTTTAGTATATATGACTTAGATCATAAGTAAAAAAGAATATTTATTATAACATAAGTGTCAATACTTAATAAAATAATAATTCACATATTATCTCATATATTATCTCATATTATACAAGTCTTATAATTCTCGATAATCATTTTCATAAAACATAATTCACTTAAAAAATCACCAATAAATTAAATGTACCAACTAATATTCACTTTACATTTATAATAAACATTTAAACACATTTCATCAATAGAGAAAAATAAATAAATAATTCATTTTTTTAGTTTAAGCAAAAATTGGTTTGCTTAAACGAAAACTTTCTCATTTTAGTTAAAATAACTAACTTTCAAGTATGAACCTATGTTCTATTTCCCCTTTTCGCTTGAGAAAAAAAATCTTCCCACTTAAGTGAAAGTATCATAAAATCAACTTCATATAATAGAACATATATACTTTCAAAGTTTAACCCAAAAACAATTTAACAAATATAATTCTCAAATACATTCAAAATGATAATTACAATTTAAAATTCACTCAAATATTATTCTTCATTTATTTCAATTCAGTCTTAATCGTTCAACTTGTAATTTAATATAAATGAAACTATACAAAACTAACCATATTTCATCAAAATCGTATTCACAACTTTAACAAATTACATACGTTAACTTGCATAATCTAACCACTAAATCACCTTGTTATCGATAATGTTTAATTCGAACATTCTAAAACAATCTTCTATTAATCAAAACTTAATAACATTTATTTTTCAATATTCAAATAGTTTTTCAAACATATTATCCTTGCATAAAATCCAAAATCTTTTAACCAATTCACCTGTACATCCAAATCATCTAGTCAAAGGATCTATAAAAGAACCATAAATAATTTTTCAATTGTAATCCTTTATTCCAAATAAAGTTTTAATAGAAGTAAAAACTTAATAACAACCCAGAGACCAAGAACAAAATATGAGATCAATACCAAGAACAAAATATCATATCAATTTAAAAAATATAAATAAAGGTAGATCTTATATTAATAGTTACTTTTATGATGTTAAATTATATTTAAAATTTATTTTTTAATATATTATTATAATTATTTAAAATTTATTATTCTTATGAGATTTATTATGTTATTTATTGAAAATAAGTTTAATTATATATTGAAAATAAGTTTAATTACTTTTTTATCTCTATTTTTGTAAAATAATGTCAAGTCAGTCCTTAAATTATTTTAATCTCAATATGATTCTGATTATTGAAAAATCGATATAATTTAATCTTTTTTATTAAGATTGATATTAAGATTATGTTAATTACACTAACAAAATAAATATTTTTTTATTAACAACTTTAATTCTGATAAAAAATATTTTATTTATTTAAAAAATTTAATAAATATGATTAAATTATATTAATATTTTAAAAATCAAAAACAAGTTAAAACTAGAAAAATTGAAAGATTATCTTAACATTTTTAGAAAAAAAAAACCTTGAAAATATACATATCAATAATATTAGCAGTTAAATTAACTTTTAACATATAAATTAATAAATCGATACACAAACTAATTTTATATATGAAATAAACTTAAAAGTTCACTTTTGTAAATAAGTTACGATTCACCTTTTAATAATTTCACATGCATCATGAAATGGATTAATGGAACTATCATATACTATATAATATTTATGATGTTCATGCTGTTGTTGTTGATGTTGACATTTAATACATATATAATGTTGAAGACAGTGTCAACCGCAAAAGTAAATAGATACGTCGACAGAATTAATCATAGATCAGATCCGCAGTCAAAAGTTGACATTTTTGAACAATTTTAAGTAGGTTTGAGATAACCAAAATCTGCGCAGAAGTTTATTAATAGATAAGATTATGACACCTCATTCAATGAGAGTCTGATGAACAAGAACAAAAATTAATGAAAGAAAAATGGCTTTTTAGTAAAGGAAAATGAGAGAGGACAAAAATAAGAAGTTTATTAGTTATTATCTATATATTTTGATCATTCAACATCATCTTTAAATTTTAGGTTAAAATATTTTTTTGTCCCAATTTTCGTCAAGTTTTTTGAAACAAGTCCTAATTTTGGTTTTGTGTTCAAATAGGTCTCAATTTTCGTCAATTTTGTTCAATTGGGTCCTTTTTTGCTAACACCGTTTAAATCATTAACGGCCATGAATAGTGACTGCCACGTGTCACTTCGTGATTTTTTTGAATTTTTTTTATTTTTATTTTTTTTTTTAAAAATTTTTTTT
>Ga0209389_1006137_pt1 | contig 10398 bp, 4 predicted proteins | sample CowpearedBW_FD_187526 | JGI IMG/M metagenome (GOLD analysis project Ga0209389, IMG submission 187526) | Root nodule microbial communities of legume samples collected from California, USA - Cow pea red BW (SPAdes) (version 2) | ecosystem: Host-associated > Plants > Roots > Nodule | place: USA... | reverse complement strand
ACCTGAATCTACTATCCACCTATCATGTAGTTGTCTTCCACCATTAGAGCTAATTACTGCTTCGCTCACCAAAATATCTTCGTCCTCCGCGGTACTTACAACACAACCTTATGAGGTTGAGTTCCTTCCTCCATTCTTCCTTTGCCAACAATCTTTCTTGACATCCCCCCTTTTTCCATGATGGTACGATTTGAGATGCCTCTTACTCTAAGACTTTGACCTATCACAAATCTGACTCCCACTAGATTTATATTTGTTGATCTACCTCTCATCATCGTCAAAGCCTCTGGTTGTTTTGAACTTTCCACCTTATCTACTTTGCTCTTCCACATTGATTCTTCTTCAAGAATAACTCCGACAACATCCTCAAAGTGTAGGTTCCCATCAATGTTTCGTGATGTTGATGATGAGTTGATCATACGAATAAGGTACACTCTGTAGAAGAAGCTTAACACGTTTATATATTGTTGATGTGGTTCGTCACTAATGTGGTCATTCATTGATGTGGACTCACTCATTCAAAGAGTGTAGAGTTTTCTCTTCAAGAATATTCTTATGTGAAGTGACTTGACCTCATATAGTTTGATGAAAGCATCCCAAATCTCCTTGCAAATTTGTCAATGGTAATTGCAAATTTGTAATAACATTATCATTCATTTCCTTCCACTTTTGATATGTGATGTCCACGGGTTTCTCTTCAATTGTCGTTAGACAATTGTCTTTCTCAAAATTGCCTTCATCTTTAGTTTTCACAATGAGAAATTGTTCCTATTGAACCTCTCTATCTCACATTGTGTTGTCATGGCTTTAAAACTGACTGATGCACTTCTTACTTTGAGTAGTATTGTCTATTGGAATAGTGGAAACAGATCATCAGGTAATTCCCAAGAAAGAGATGTGAGTCACTAATGGACTCACTTAAATATCAAGTCTTTCCTAGCCAGAAATTTCCTAAGCATGCACTTTCACACTACCGTAGTATATTCAATATCACCACATTATTCTACTAACAATAGCTGTGAAATATAATTACACAAATCAGAGTAATAGTACAAATATTTACAACTAAAAAGATGAAAATAAAAGGAACAAAATATATAATAGGCAAAAAATGTAATGTTATTAAAGAAAGAAAAATTACATACCTTTCTCTTTAGCTCCAATAAGAAAATAATGACGACCTCTTGGAAATAGAAAAAACAAATATAAGAAGAATCTTTAAGAAAAAACTAATTCTATCTTAATTTTTCTCTCAAACATCAAGCGAAAAGAAAGAATAAGAAAAGACTTTAGATATTTTTCTAAGAAAATCCTAGGCCCATTTTATATTATAAAAAGTAAGTTTCAAGATAAGTCTCACCAATGTGAAATTTCTTTTCTAGCAAACTAGTAATTCAGAAGCCACTTTTAAGAAGGATAAAATATGATTTTGAATTTGGGATGATGCGCCAAGAAATCTTGGGGGTACAGGAAGAAAAAGCCCTTCAACTTTCTTCTGAAGCCCACAAAGGAAGCAGCAGTGTGTGAGGTCATTAGCAAGAGACGAGGAGGAAAAAAAAAGATATTTGATAAAGAGGACATGGTTGGTTAGATGGGACAAACATGTTCATCCATGGATCCAGATATACAAAAATCTTATGCTGGGTTTCGATTTGACGGAGATTTTTTCAAACAATAATTTTTGTATTGAAAATCTAACATGTAATGGATAAAATATGTGGTTTGGATAACAATTATTAGTAGAAGTTTAAAATGTAATTTAATTAATGAAAACTAAAGAATTTACAAGTTTGTATTCTTTACACTTTTATGAATCTAACTTTTTTTTATTATATTTTCTGTTTACTAATTTTCAATCAAGGTATTACGTGTCTGTTTCGATTTGAACCTCATTGAGTATTTTTATTTATTAATGATGAATATTTCTTTTAAATTAAACTGAATATGGTTATTTTTCGTTCATTATTATTATCTTTTTTCTTCGATATATGTTATTTTTATTTCTCAGATGATTTTAGTTAAATTCTAGTTAAAAATTTCTTGTCAAACATTACAAACATTTTTCATTTAATGTTAATTTTTTTTTTTGTGTTGACACTAATTAAAATTATTATTTTTATATCAATCGGTTATTTTTCTTAACCTCTATCAGAATTATTTTTCTTATCGTCTATCAAAACATAAGTTGGAGGTTTTTTTTCTTTCATACAAATTTTTATCGGAGTTTATTTCATCAAATTGATAGAATATTTTTTATTAATATAAATTAAGGATTTTTTTTTTCAGGTTGCATAATTATTCCATAACAGATACTAAGTGGGTCAAGTCACAATCTAAGAGTGAGATCTCTATTACGACAATTGTTAAGGAGGTGTTGAATCGTGACACTTGAGTTATTACACAGAAAGAGTTACGTCCTGACTAATAACTATAGTTTTTGACCTAATGATAAGCGCTTGATCGTAATATTTTTAAGTTACCATTGATAAAAGTTATTTTTTAATTGATATTATTGAGATTATTAATATGTATACATCGATCATGACCATGTTCTTATTGATGTTTGTTGGGATTAATCAAGCTTTTCTTTTCTCAATCAATTAAATTTTGTTAGTTGAAGTTTTTTATAGAGTTATTCTGAAATGGTTATTTTATGCTAGCATCATCAATGGAAGTTGGTGATGGATAGAGGTGTAAAGTGGTTGGTCAAGCCCGACAGGTTAGCACTAGTCCGTCAAAGAAAAGGTGAGTCAATTTAGTCCACACGAGTCTGTTTTGATTCATCTCGAACCTGTTAAAGGCAAGCTAGCATGTCCCGGCTCGCTGGTCTTTTTTTTTAATTTAAAAATTAAAATTAAAATAACTTAAAAAATTATTTTTTTTATATTTATTTTTTAAAAGATGTAAATATATAATAATATTGTAATTTAAATCATTAACACTCACAAATTAAATTCCAATTTTTAGTTATAATATAGTAATTTAACATAGAAATGTAATAATTATTTTAATTTATTTAAATAAAAATATTAATTATTCAATTAAAAACTTTTAGAAAATATTTATATAATTAAATATGTTCTTAATATTTGTTTTATGCAGATATATATATATAGAAGATTTGTGAAATTAAAAAATAAAATAAAATAAAATAAAAAAGTGGCGGGCCAACTCGCCAATCTATCCTATAACGAGACGAATTACAACTTTTAATTTTTTTTTTCAGCGGGCCAACCCACCTTGATCAGTTTTTGGTGGATCAAAGATTGGATGGACCAAAAGAGTTAGACTCCGTTTTGATACCTTTAATTGCCTTTAGTTGGTGATGATTCTTATATTTGGTAACTTTATATTTAACAATAACTAAAATACTTTATTAAAATTCAATAAAAGAATTATAAATTTCAAATGAACTTATTGAAACAGATATTTGAAAAAGTCAAGAATATAAATAATTCAAATTCATATTTGATTGGTGTAAGATGCTACACAACAATGTGGAAAGCTTGAAATTGAATGTTCACATGGACACATAAAAGTGGTGAACATGAAGAATGACCCATGTGGGTGTTTAAGGAAAAATCTTGGCACCACTTTAGACTAAAGAAATATCTAAGATTTGTTGGAAACATGTTATTTGTCCTTAACATGGAAAAATGGATCTTTAACCGAATTAACTCACTTTTTCTTGAACATTCTTGGATTTATGAATTTGAACCAAGGTGGGTGGGATAGCCATATATCCTATGATACAAACATCATAACATCCACAATTGTGACCTTTTCTACCACACATGGTGCATTCTCTTATTCTATTCATAATTTCTACCAATTTATGTCACATTCTTCACAATCATGCAATAACATAACACAAAATCAGACACAAAAAGTGTAAACAACTTTCTGCATTCAGTGAAAAATGTACAAGTGTAAAGGGGACCACTTATCAACTTTCAATACGTTAAACTATCTACACTAAACAACTTTTAAGAAATTAAAATTAATTAATTTATAAAGAATATTTAATATATTTTTTATTTATATTTTGTTCATATTTTAGAAGGTTTTGTGAAAAAAAAATGTATCCAAATATATTATTAATTTGATTTTCGAGAAACCAAACTTTTTGATCCAGTAATTTTAAGATTTATCCTGAGAGGAGGTATTTAAATAATTGAACTAAAGCATTATATATACACAGAATTCTGAGAAGATGGCTATAACTTTTGGATCAACTAACATTCCACTATCCACCCAATATATTAAATGAGAATCTCTATTAGTGATTTTCACTCTCTCTTCTCACTCCTTAATTTTATTTAAATACTATTTTAAGAAAATTTATTTCGATAATTTTTTATGGACACTCTTATACGAAAATAAAATGAAAAAGTTAAATAAACTTCTTCTTTAATTTTATTATGTTATATATAAATTATTTTATTAAAACTATTTCGTATTATTAATTTATTTTAAAAATACTAATAACTTTTAAACAATTTTTTTTTACTTTTTTTTTATAAATATCTTTTAAAATCTTTTTCTTTCTTTTCTTGCATGCAAACAAGTTTATTTCATTTTCTTTAGGTTTCTCTATTTTGTCTCTCTTATTTTCTCACCCTAAATATGGTCTCTTTCAATATCATATTTTGTAGTATTTGGTGAGACAAAGAATGGTCCTCTTCGATCAATTTTTCTTTTTTCAAAATAAGTACTATGTTGCCCTGAAAATCTTTCAATTTCCTTTTCTGTTTGAACTCAATATTTGTTTGTTGGAAAAATTGATTTTTTAAACTAGTTTGATTATTGTTTGAAGTTTGGTTGAATTCCTCTAGGCATATAGGACTTTTGGTAGTTCTCAAACCCTTCATGGTAATTCCTTAAAACACAAGTATATTTTCAAGTAAGAAAAGTTATGTTAAATCTGTTGTTGATAATGACTTAGATTAAAAATATTAGTTAAAATTGAGTTTATATTGTATGTTAGGGTTTAAAGCATTTTTATAATGATTTGCCTTGATTTTATGGACAAATGTTTTATTAAGTAACTATTTGTGCTCGTTGAAATGGAAATTTCTTATGTTTGAATTTGGAAATTGAATAAAAATATTATATTATGGTTTACTGAATTGTTAAACATTTAGAATAGTGTCTCCAACAAAATTAAATGCATATTTGAGCTTTGAATGATCAAATTAAGTGGAACTTTTATAACCTAAGATTTTGGTTATTGACTATTGTAATTGAGAATTTTGAACTTGTTATGAGTATTGGAAATGTGATAATATGTTTTTGTTGAATTTTTAGAAATGTTGTGTATTCTTGGATAATTGTTGATTTTTTTGTATATTTTGCTTGAGCGTCGAGCTGATACTTGAGCGATGACTAAGTGAGAGCTTTAACTTTGAGTGTAAAGATTTTTCATTTAAGTGATCATTCAGAAAGTTGAACAATAACTCTCCTCTCTCAAGTTAGGATTTAGAAACCTAAGAGAAAAAGGAATAATGGTTATTTCCTCTCTTTAGAAGTTCATCACTCAAATGATAAAGTCTTGAATGTTTTGGGTTTTACGTTCTTTGTTTTCTCAATCTTTTACAACCATTCATCACTCAAGCGCCATGTTGTAGCTCGACCGAGGACAAATCCAAGAACAAGTGATGTTTCAATTGAGTGTAGTGCTCAAACATATTAAGATGCTTAATGAATACAAACCTTTTAATGTGACCCAGTGGCTTAAGTGTGGACATTAAAGTGACATACCTTTTTATTTTCTTTCAAAGTTTGCTAAAGTGACACTTTTGACTTATATCACTTTTTGTTTTACTTAATTGTTAATGCAATACTACAAGAGTTAGGATCAATATCATCATTGTTGGTATCGCGCAGCGGAATGTTTAAGCGTTTGAACAAAAACCAAGAGGAGGGTGAATTGGGTTCTTAATAAAAATTGTGCTTTTGAAATTTTCCCTTTTAATATCAAAGATCAATTAAAAATATTTACTTTATTTAAATAAACACAATAAAATAAAGAGAGTAGAGAAGAGAAAATTGCACAAAGTATTTATACTAGTTCGAATCAAAAGACCTCACGTCTAGTTGTTAATCTCTAAAAAACGAGATTAACTCAATCACTAAAATAAACCAAAGTTACAATCAATGATAAGAAAGATTAGGGTTTAGAAAACACCTCTCTTGAATCACACAAGAGATGAAGACACCTCCCTTGAAATCCACAAAGGATGAAAACACCTTTCTTGAATCACACAAGGAATGAACACCTTCTTTGAATCACACAAAGGATGACTGGCTTCTCCTAGCAATAACAGCAGCACTCAATCACTCAAGATTCCACTTGGTGAAAGTTATCGCTTTACCCACACTAGGTTTTTCAAAGCCTTCCCACAGAGAGTTCTCAAGTACTTAGACTTCTCTAACTTCTGTATGTGATAATGAAAGACTACCACTCTTTTTTGTAGAAGCCTATTTAGGAATTAGGTTAAGAATATGAAAAGTTAAGTCACAACTGCCATAGATAATCGATTATCATAAGTGATAATCGATTATCACAAAAACTTTTATGAAAATATTTTTCTCGCTGTGATAATCTATTATAAGTCAAGATAATCTATTATCAGCAGGTGATAATCGATTATCAACAGTGATAATCGATTATTCCAGATTTCTTTTCTCAAAAATCAGTTTTAATTGAGATAATCGATTATCACTAAGAATAATCGATTATTCCAGTGAGTTTTGCAAATAAATAAAATTCTTTTGATGCTCTACTACTTGAGTTTTGCCTTTTGATTCTTGACATGTTAATTTAACTATTTTAAATAACATACACAAATTACAAGACCTAAACAACTAAACCCTTAAGTCTTCAAATGTATCTCTTGAATCAAAGCATTCTTTTAAGTCTTCAATGTATCTCTTGAATTGAAGCATTCTTTTAAGTCTTCAACATTTTTCCATGCATCATCATCAAGTCTTCCATACTTCTTCATAAGTCATCATCATCATCATCAAAACTTCTTATTGGAGGAAGATGTCCATCTTCTTCTTTTTGTCAACAATCATGATACAATCTAGTGGAGAAAACTCTTTATGATATTAACTTCTCCGATGAACTTAATGAAAATATGATAGTTTATAATTTTATGACTAATGGGTTAAAATCTGACAAGTATGTTGCAAAGTCATCCTATACAATTGGATCCAAGGATCACATTTTCAAGTTATCTAAGTTCATTATATTTCATCTCACTAGAGGCATCTCTTTCAACTTGTCTCTCACACCATTTTACATACATTAACATATTAATGATGAATCTTAACATTAACTTGGAACTAATAAGATTTGAAATGCAACATGACATGTCATTACATGTCAACCACTTGGTGATAACCTTCAGCCATCTCATCTTAATCCACAAAATTTGAAACTCTTAATGTATTTTTCTTAGAAGACAAGATAAAAACATTGAGTGAAGTCCAATAAAGAAGGGTACCTGCTAGAAAAGTTAAGAAGATTCCCACACCTGATTCAACTGATGGCTTAAACTTTAATTCTTCTTAAAGACAATAAGTCATTTTTTATGAAGAAGACCTATCAAACACACTTACAGTATATAGGGTTGCATCAACAAAAATTTTAGAGACAAGCGTAAACAATCAAAAACTCAAAGGCATTTGAAAGGCTCTCCTTAGAAGAAGGAGAAAGTTAAGGTTTTTGAACTTAAAAGAATGAAAAGGGCACACATGATTATTCCACTCCTTACTCTTGAATTTTTCCAAGAACAAGAGGAAAATGTTGTTTAGGCTTCACATTATGGAGGATTTGTTGTTGAAGAAACATCTTGATGAGATGAACTCAATTCTTATTGAATTAAGAAATATGGATGTGAAGATGGAAGATGAGGATGTATCAATTATTCTTCTGGTAAGTCTTCCTCATTCATTTGAAAATTTTTGTAATGCTTCAACCTAGGTAAAAGCTTCATCACTTTGGAGTATGTAAGTCCTCTCTCTATGATAGAAAACTCCAACACAAGGTTGTTGGGAATGGTGATGAAGTTGGCCTATCTGGGTTGATATTGTCTAGTGCTATCAATGGGAAGAAAAATAACAAGAAAGGGAAGTGAAAAATCAATCTTAAGGAATTCTACAATTACTACCAAGAACCGATACAACATCTCATGAAGAGTTTTTTTTTTTTGCTTAGGATAAGAAAAAAGTTAAATTATGCTGAATTGAATGTTTACTATTATGCCAAAAGTTATAATTAATGGCCAGAACGCAAATATTTTTACTTAAGAATTAACTTAAACACTCGAATTTGATTGTGATTTAGACTACCTAATTTAAGCCAAGATTTGTTTGTCACTTAATCCATCTAGATAACACCAAATAAATTATACACCGTACAACAATATCTTTTTTAATAATTATCTTATGAGAATTGAACTAATGAATTTGACTTTGATTTTGATACCAATTATTGGATCAAATATTTATCATTAGGCCAAAAGTTATACTCGATAATTCGAACACATATATTTCTATTTAAGAGCATAACAACCTAAACGTTTATGACTTAGTTTACCTTGCTTATGAAATATATCTTTTATTTTAAAAAAAATTATAAAATAGGTAAATGTATTTCCTACATAATTTAACAGAAAAAATATATGAAATTCTTCGATAAAAATGTTTTTTTAACATTTTGAAGATTTAAAAACAAAAAAAAATAAAATTGAAAGAAGCCAAAAGAGAATAGCCATTGAGAGGCAAACAAACCTCTCTAAGATATAACAATGATGATTTTGATAACTTTTTTCATTAGTGGTTTATAAACTACTTTTCCATTTCAAGGATCAAACTAAACAGGTGCAACACGTATATAAATCCACACCTATTTTAACGATAAGCATGTGTCCACAATCATGGTAACTTCAATCACATCAATAAGATTATCAAATGTAAAAGTAAATAAGATATATTTAAATCAACAGTAAATAAGTGTATAAATTAAATTAAAATGGTGTAATACAGAGATATACCTAATTTTTATTCCGAAATTATGTGGTGTTAACTTGAGATTTTGGTGTTCTAGAAAAAGCAAAAAGCATGGAATATTATGATCTTATTCGAAAAAAAATTGTACGGTGGATGTAATCTAATCTAAGGTCAGGATCTGAGACTCTCCACTTTGGTACTTCATCCATCACCAGAGAATACACAGAATGTGACATGCTTTTTCTAGATACACTAAACATCATTAATCAAGTGATTATTACATGTGATTAGAAGTAAGAGATAATATCAAATTTTGTAAGTATGAAAAAATAAAATCATATTTTTATAACTTTATAAGAATGAAAAAAAATATTTTTAAATTTTGTAGAAATGGAAATAAAAAGAGTAATTTACTACTCGCAAGTGATTTTACTAATAAGGGTTATTTGAATTGTTAGGAGTGATTAAATGAAAAAAATAATAATTAATATATCTATTTTTGTAGAGTTGGAATATGTGATAAAAACGATACTGTAATCTTAAGGATGTGATGGGAAGTGTAAAGGTGATAATAACTTGAATATAATGGAGCTCATCCCTTATCTTCTTATTTATATACAACTCAAATAATGATGAGTGTCTCTTTTCTTAAACCCAAAAGGTGGAAAATGTATGTATTTAATGAAACATTGTATACTTTAGTTGAGATAGATTTATTTTTTTATTTAATACTTTTGACTTTGTTTTGGAAAAGGAAGTGGGGGTTATAAAAATACAAAGTTAAGTTCTTTAACCTATGAAAAATGAAAAAGTTAGGTTTTATCTTCATGAATTTTTCTTTTTCATATTTCATTTTTGGGGATAATTTTTTTTACGCGTTTTTCTTTTTAATTTTTAATTTAGTTTGTCCATAGCTTCTGATATACTGTTCATCTTTTATTGGAAGGTATTAAAAGAACCAAAAATACAAAAAATCAAAAAATCAAAACCAAACAAAAGCCTTATTAAATTTAAACAATCAGAATAACAACAAAAACATAGCTCCAAACACCAAAATCAAGCAAAACCATTTTAGGAACAAAAATAAAATATAATTATTACATTCATTTTTTCTTGAAATGTGCTGGTTTTGAGTTTTTTTTCTCTCTCTCAATTCTTTATTTAGTTTTTTATTCCCTTTTATAATATAATTTCACTGAATTACGTCAACTAGACACATATCTATATGTATATGTGATGAAAAATATGAAAGTAAATATAAAAATATATAAGGCATAAATAAATTCTTCAATTATTTTAGAAGTCATTTGAAAAATATTAAATAACAAATTTTATTAAAATTTTAATATTATATTAAAATATTAAAAACTGAGTATAACT
>Ga0209389_1006132_pt1 | contig 10402 bp, 7 predicted proteins | sample CowpearedBW_FD_187526 | JGI IMG/M metagenome (GOLD analysis project Ga0209389, IMG submission 187526) | Root nodule microbial communities of legume samples collected from California, USA - Cow pea red BW (SPAdes) (version 2) | ecosystem: Host-associated > Plants > Roots > Nodule | place: USA... | reverse complement strand
TGCGTGGTAGGGGGAAACCCATTGGCAATGTCTTTGTAGAGCAGTAGAGGACACCACAAGTGCAAGCATCTAGTGAATCCGACTGATTATATGTATCCAGATAATTGAGTCTTAGAGTCTTGCATTGTCTGCTATCACACGTTTTGTTGGATTATGTATTCTTGGATGTTAAACTATATGCTCAAGTGTATGATAAAACCTTTTTACGCTAGCTTACCATTTCTGCTTGTTTGTGTGTTTTATGTGTGGTTTTCTCCTTTTGCGATGATCATCAATTTATTGATGTGAGCAGATGTGGGAACCCCTAGTGGCCACCACCAGGGTGATGGAAACTTTGTAGTATAGACAGGCTTGGGTTGGATCTCTTTCCTTCAAGTAACCTTTGTAGGCACTATGTACTATGTAATATCTTGCTCTAGAGGAGCAAGCTTTTGATCAATTGTCAAACTATTTCTTTCGATTTTATTATTGGCATCGTGGTGTGCCTTAGTCTTCTTTTCTAGTACATTTGGGATAACTGTAATGGTTTAAACCTGTTTACCTTTTTGGTACTGCTCTTCTATATTATATCTTGTGTGATGTTTCATTTATAGATTTATTCTCTATTAAATGGGACGTTATAGTTTTTGAAGTTTCGTTGATCATATAGATTTAACAGAGGTTTGCCAAAAATTTTAAAAGCATAATTGATTTCTTAAAGTCTAATTCAACCCTCTTTCTTGGCTTTAATTGTTTTAATCCAACAATTGGTATCAAGAGCTAGTTATTATAATTTTCTTAAGCATTGAATTATAAAATTTATTTTCAAAACTATGGCCAAGAACAAGGCATTTGTTTCGAAACACATTGTTAACAATAAATGGGTAGTTCTGAAACTCAAGTTTTGGAGTCTCTAAGATTAAGGAAGAGAAAAAGAAAGATAAATTGTGTTGCAAAGAATATCATCATATTTGCACTAAATCTAGATGAGTCTTTTAGAGTATCCTAATTTAGTTATGCAAAGGAATACCTGGGACGTGTTAAAAGTAACACCTGAAGGAATTAGTGACATTAAAAGAGCAAGAAAGGACTCATTGATTCAAGAGTACGAGATTTTCAGACTGCAACTTGAAGAAACCATTGTGGGTGTGAGAAAAAAGATTTGCACATATTGTAAATCATCTCATTGGTATAGGAAAAGACTTAGACAAGGAATAACTAAACATTAAAGTGTTGAAGTGTCTTGATAGGGGCTGGCAACCAAAAGTTACAACCATTTCTAAAGCTAAGGATCTTTCCACTATGACCATAGTTTCATTGTTTGGAAAATTCAAGGAAGAGCTAAACAATAAAGTGTTGAGATGTGGGAGGTCGCTCGGACTAGGTTCGATAATAGATGAGTTAAAATCAACTCAACTCATAGTTGAAAAAATTGAAAGTACAAACTGTTGACACAAGCAAGCTTGAAGAAAATAATTGATAAAGCCATGTACATGAAGATCATAGGTGTTTGATGAAGATTGATGAAGATCCATTTGAAGATTATGTTTTAATTTATTAAATCTGAAAATAACATGTTAAATGTAATGTGATAGTGTTATATCTTGTTACTAGGCTATATGACATAGGTTAGATGTCTTGTGTGCCTTAGTGTGTATCTTTTAATATGTTAAAATGGGTTTTAACAGGTTAAAAGGCTTGTTGTAGATAGTTTCTGGTATGAATGCATTCAATCAATTGAATTATTTTTCAATCGACTGATTTCACGTAAGTAAAGTGAAATTAGTTGACTATACGGAAAATTCTAATCGATTGTTTTTGTAAGACCCACGAAATTTAAATAATTAAATAAATAATTATCTAATCAATGCGGGTAGGAGAGGTCTTTAAGGCATTAAATACTAACCTTCATGACGTGGAAAAGTACTAGCTCAAGTGGTTGAGAGTACTTTGGTTGTATGAGAGGACTTGGGTTCGAATCCTAAGTATGCCAATTGTGTGTTATTTAATTTTTAGTAATTTTTTTTGGGATGCTTGGGTGTGATAGGTAAGGATATAATGTTTGATTTGTGAATATTATCATGTAATATGACTTGGTTGAATTGGTTGTACATTTGAAGTGGAATTGTGTGGTTATGGGTTCAAACCTTGGTTTGAACAAAGTATTTTCTTTTTGCTAAAATTTACTATAGCATGCACATGAAGAGGCACGTAAACCCTAGGGTGTATGGCAGCAAGGGGTGGCTGGAAAATAGAAGATAATAGGTCATTAAGGGAGGTTAATGAGAGATTTATGGCAAAAATTCGTTTTATAGCAATTTAACCTTAAGTAAGTCCCAATTTAAAAGGCTAATTGTGAGAGAGAGAAGGGTTTTGGAGTCTGCACAATTGGGGTATTGAGGGCTGCATGAATTTAGAGAGAAACAGTGAGTAGGGAGTGGGATTGAAGGGCTGGACAGCGGGAGAGCTTAAGGAATTGTTGGAATTCAAGGAAGGAACGCAAGCGTGTCATTTTAAGCGAAGGAATTCCAGGTTAGGGGAGTTCCTATTCCAGTTTTCGCTGTTTGTCAATGTTTTCGTGATGTTTTGCTTTTGATTTTTGAAACTTGATGTCTCTGATTGATTGTGAATTTTTTGGTTGTTGGAAGACATGATTTTGAGCTGAAATTGAGAGATAGGGTTGGTGATGGGGGTTAAAAGCCATTATACACGAAGTAGGTGTAATGTTTAATTGAATGGGTATTATTTTATGTGAGGTATATATGCATATATGTGTTGTATTCTGCATGAACGGGAGGGAATTATACATAGAAGACACTGCGGCAAATTAGGTTGGAGCCTCGGTTGTGAATGTAAGTGAATGAGTGTTGTGTGAAAAGAAACTACAACAAGTTGGAACTGGTAGTGCTGCAGGAGCAGAAGGAACCCTAACAACGAGTATGTGAGGGTATAATTGAGATATTACGATTAAATGAGAATGTACATGTGGAATTATAAGGGTAATCTATCTGTGTGTGAAATGGGTAAATGAAGGCAGAATTGATGTTGGTAATGGGGCAGGGATGGTATCTAGTTTCTCACCCACTATTTGGCGAAAGGGGATGGCTAAACAAACTGTTGGTATTATGTTCGAAAGGTTTGTGGTGATAGGAGTTAAATAACATTAGATGTCTTGATCAAGAGTGGTGTGAATGTGACAAGTTTAGAGTAGGAATGGATAAAAAGTATGTGTAAGTCGATAACTAATTGGTATGATGTAATTGTATATGTATGAAGTGAGCACGAGCTGTTGTATATGTTGAGTTTGGTGATGGTATTATGGTTGTGAATGTTTTGATTGGTATGAAAATAATGTATAATTGATTTGGGGTCTCTTAAGACCTGAAAAAAATGCCACAAACCAGTAGCGTTGCACTACTGGTATAGCGCCTGGCGGCACGAGGGAGGCGCCAAGCGGTAAAACCTTAAATCAGTGGCAGTGGCCACTGTTAGCACAGCGCGCCTGGCGGTAGAGTAGCTTCCGCCAGGTGGAATCGGTACAGTAGGAGATCTGGAAAAGACAGGCGTCTTGCGGTGCAGTGTGGAAGCGCCAGGCGGCAACAACGACAAAGTGGCGCATGGCGGCAGGGCAAATTCCGCCAGGCGGTGACGGTGCAGAGGGATTCTGCAGGCACGTGGCGCCTGGCGGTGTGTGATACCCGCCAGGCGGTCTGGAGCCAAGTTCCGCCTAGCGGCGTATGATGCGCGCCAGGCGGTTTTGGTCCAGTGATGGTGCGCGAGGTAAGTTTTCTACACCGCTTTAAGGGATGTTCATGATGCGATGCTTTGGCTGGGGGCACAGTTACGAATGTATCTTGTATTGGGGTAACACGTGACCACTCTAGGTTGTAGCCTGGTGGTTTAGGAAGTCCAGTGGAGTGTGCGAGTTGTGGCTCGTACGGCGAGGTTCGGTGATTGCCCTCTTCAGAGTGATTATGATAGAGTTTTGGTAGTCTAGATGTTGTGGCAAGGTTATTCCCACATGTTGACTATCAGGTGGTTGCTTGTAGTCGGAGGGGCGAGTGGACACTCGTGCAGCAAAGATCGATCATTATTCTCACTTAAAGGGTATAGAATGGATAGACGTCTAAAGGCAAGTGTTGGAAGTAAAATGATGAAAGGAAAAAGGGGGAAAGTGCACTATTCTGGGTTTACATTTGTTAATATGGTATTAAATATTATATTGTTGATTTTATTTAAATGAGCTCACCCTATCTGTGTGTGTGTGGCGATGATCATGTAACGTGTTACATGGGAGCAGATGTTGATGCAGGTGAGCAGGGAGATGCTTAGAGACGGAGTGGGGATATCTCTGGGATTTTATTACTAGTTACTATGTTGTCTAAGGATTTACTTGTAATAATTTTTAGACACTTTTGATAGTAATATGAATGATGCGACTCATCTTTTTATTAATTGTAATGGCGCGTTGGTTATCTAAATTTAAATTTTCTCGCGTTTTTGGGAATTGATGATAAATAAATGCGGTTGTTATTTTATTTATATCCTTATTTATTTTAATAAGTAATTTCCGGCTAGGACGTTACAGTTTTCACTTAAACCAGACTATATAAGTTGTGTTTTCACGAACAGAGGTGCAAATCTAAGCTTTTAGCACGAAACTTTGTCATTCATCTCTGGAAAGCACTCTCTCTACAATACACAGCTCCAACTTGTGTAGCTTGAAGAACACATGTATAGTTGGCTAGGGATAGCCACCATCAGGTTTGGATGTTCTTGTGCCTCTGGTTGGTTTACCTTATGTGATTTCAGGTCTGTAAGTGTGATTCTTGCAAGGTGTGTATCTAGATTTTTGTGTGAGTCAAAAATCTTGTGAGTTTCTTTGTTCAAAAGTGTAATCTTGGTATGTGATTTGTAAAACTTTTGAATTTAGTGGAAACCAGGCTCAGGTTGTCCTGGTAAACTAGATCTAGCTATGTGATTGAGTGAACTAGTATAAAAACAACTGTGCTTTTCTCTTTCCCTTATTCACTCTCTTTGAAACGCTTTAAAAACTCAAGAAAACTAAGTAATTTGATCTTTGGTGTGATTTAATGCGTTCTTGTGTAATTTGAGGTTGTATACTTGTTAAAAACATTGTTTGGAACAAGTCTTGTATGTAAAAGATTGTTGTTTGAGTTGAATTCGCGAATTTTGCATTCTGCATAAATCTCCATTATTTTAGCCGACTGATTTGTCTTTTTAATCGACTGTTTTATAGCTTCAAGAACAAATTTGTCTGTTGATTTATATTTTAATCGACTGAAAGTGTACTAGTCTGCTGCATTTACATCCAAACTTTCCAGTCCATTAGATTCAATTGAAAAGAGGTTTAACCTTTCGAAAAAGTTTTATAAAGCCAATTCAACCCCCCTCCCCCCCTTCTTGGCTAAAATCACCATTTCAAAACTAACACAAACCTTAAATCCAAAATCAAATTTCATTGTGGCTATGTTTATGATTAAACTTGAATATGTGTTTGCATAATTCGTTAGTTAGGCAAGCAACTCAGGGTTCATTTGTTCCATATGGCCACAACGATATACTTATTGCGGCGATTGGAAGACCTGAGCACTAAGTTGTGTACACGACACTACTAAGTCATGGGAACTTTGAGATTACTTCAGTCCAATACAACAGACTACTAAATCCTTAAGACAGGATGCCATGAGGAAGATGAAGATGTAGTAGGAAGAAAAGTAGAATTAATGAACACTAAAATAAGGTCATCTCTAGAGGAGAAGTTTGAAGAAAGGCTTAAGTCCATACTTAGGAATAAGCAACCGACTCATGTAGAAGCCAATGAAGTTCCTGATTGACATTGAGTCAGCACGAAAGGCTCATGTTTTGTTGTGGATCATGCTAAACAAGTAATTTAACATGAGTTATATTTCGATAAAGATTCCCTGTGTTTGGTAGTGATTGGTAGTGATTGGCTCCTCCTAAAGCTAGGTTGGGTCAAAGCATGAAGATGAGTCTATGAGTGGGTGGTTGACATGGAAGTAATGGGGAAAGTGAAGAAGTGTCTCGATTTAGATGATGTTGTGGTGGGATGTAGTTGTTTCATAGTTCTCTTGAGACGTTGAGCCAACTCTAGAGAAGGGTGGCTATAGGACACCGCATGGTATGCTCTAGTCTCGACTTATGAGACAAGTATGATGTCATAAAATTTTGGCAGCATTTCATTACATATCTCAAAGTGGTTTAATAAGGGGGGACACCTTTATTTATAGAGGGAGGTGTCTCCAAAGTAGACCAAAATCCTAAAAAATTCTATCTTGGTGAAGGAGAGGAGGACATGTGGTCACTAACTTTCAAAAAAGCTTTCCACTCCTAGAGTGCCATGTGACCACTACTCTAGAAAAAGCTCATCCACTAGAATCATGACACTTGGTCACTTCTCCTAATGTGGTATGCCCTCCATGATGCCTAGTCCACCAAGTTGGGATAAAAACTTAAACTACCCAAGATTAACATAATATAGGTGCAAATTGGTAAATTTGACTAAAAATCCTATACTACTTGGCCCATGATACAAGGCCTAAGAGGAAATCCTACACCACTTGACCCTTAATACAAGGCCTAAATATTCCTAATCTACTAGAGGTGCTCCATTATGGCTTAAAAATAAAAGAGTTTTGCTTCACCTTGCATATATGCATCTAACTTTTCTTGAATGTGCTTGGTCATGGATAGGGTGTATGCCATCAGGTACTAACAAGACAAATGCTGGAAGGAGGGTCAACCATCCATGTTGTTCCTCTACAACCAGACTAGACATGTGTGATGGTTGATGAGGTTAAAGATCTACATTCACGATTGCCTCTCCAACTTTAAAGGTTCAATTTGTTGGATAGTTTGAAACGTCATTTGACACATCAAACAAATTAACTTTTAATATAAAATGAAGACCAAACTTTGAGACATAGACAAACTTCAATCTTCCATTAAAGTTTAAGATTTAAAAATATATTTAACCTCATTTACTTTCACAGTGGGCCGTTATGCTTTTGTTAATAGAAAAACAAAAAATCGCAAAAGTTTGATCTAGTAAAGATTACGTAATTAATTTCAACATAACCAAACTACAAATAATTATTTTTTTAGTTTGAGTCATTTTATATTCCAAAACAAAACCACGCTAGATTGTGAACTAAGGGATACTAATGATAAAAAGTTAAGATAAAATATCATTTATATTTTAAAGAAAGAGTATATATATACTTTTTTATTACATACTATTCCTACCGTGCCTCTTCTCTTATACCATTGAAATAAATATAAAAGTTGCTCTTTTCATCAAAAAAAGATGATGCGGGAATATATACATATAAGGAAAAGTGAGAGTTAAAATATAAATATAAGGTCTCAATGATTTGTGTAAAAATAGAGTAACATAAAGTGTTATAATGAACGTGTTTATTTTTATTATTCTATTGTTGGGACCTTTTCCCTTTTCCCTTTTCTTTTTCCATGCCCAAAAGTAAAAGCTTTTCACCTTCTTGGGACCCTATATTTGGACTCATTCTATATAATTTATTCAAAAAACCTTCATTGATTTCCCCATGGTAAATCTTTGACTCCCTTTGAAGACCAACATGAATCATTGCATTTGTACCAAGTACCAAGATTGAGCTCAAGAAGTTCAGGCCTCAAAAATCATATTTATATATGTTCATTATGGCAACCTAGGACTCAGGAAAGTGACGACAAGACAGTAACATATACACACACACACAAAGAACAAGATGTAGTAGTAAAAGGCAAATTGACAAGAAACAAATAAAGTAGTAGCGAATGATTGATTGCTTCTCTGAACAATTAGTTACAGTTTTAACAGTTTCTCCATTGCCCCCCAATGGGGATTCAGTAGGCAATTTCCAGAAAGATGATGAGAAAGAGAATAAAACGGTGGATTACTATGATTGATAATGAAGGTATATATGTATGATCATTCCCTGGGGAAATTAGGAGAATTTGAGGAAGCAGGAAGTTGATGATGATGTTGTGAGTGAGGTGGGAATGATGGAGAGTCTGAAAAGATAGCAGCATGCTGGGGTGGGTCTGATATAATATTAATAGACGGTGCTGGATTGATGAACTTGGTAGTAGTGGGGATGATGGAACATCTACAAAGTGGACAAGTGGAGTTTGATTGGAGCCAGTGATGTATGCAATCCAAGTGGAACACGTGCTTGCAATAAGGAATCTGCACCACCTCTTCCTTCACCTCAAACTCCCCCAAACAAACACAACACCTGTTTCAAAATCATCTCTTCCTGTTAACTGTTGCTGTCATTGGACATCATCACTCACTGCATTTATTTACTCTACTAACAATGGAATCAATCCTACACACAGTTTACAAAGTGCTTTCCACCACTTTATCTACTGAAAATTCCCTCACACGAAATATGACCAGTACCAATCGTTGAGATTTTGGTTGGGCTTACACGTGCTCAATTTTCCTTTTTAGCAGAAGAAAAGGAAAAAAACGGACAACAGTTCTTCAAATATTCTACTTATCTCTCTGCTTTCTTTCCATGTACCTACCACTTTTTCATCAAAATTAGTGGATGCCACTAAATATTCTAAATAATCAGTGAACTTTTGGACATTTTTTTTTTCAGATTTGCAAGAACCACATTCCTTCTTTGAGAATAATGTTATGAGAGATGAAATTACAATATGAACACATCCAAATTGCACACAGTAGAGAATCCCTTGGGTAATGGATAAAGATGAGAGCATATATTAATCTCATTACCAAGAAAGAGGATAAAAACAGAATTGAAATAGCAACAACAGTACATCTAAAAGTTCAAACAAAAAAATAAAATAAAAAAGATTTACTTACAAGGAATCTCTTGCTAGCAAATCCTCATCAAATAAAACCCTTGGAAGCTTATCGAGGAATTGACAGGGCTGTGGAATATTGGATAATTTAATTGATGATATAGAAAGGATTATGCAGTAGAAGAAGCAAGCAAAGACATCTAGTAAAAAGCATTTATAATAATGATTTTGTTACTTACTGATGAATGATAGGGAGTGGTGGTTGGTGGATTAATGGGAATGGTCCTTGGAAGCAAATAAGGAGAAGAGGAAGCCCTTCTCTTGAGGTAGAACAAGTAAAACAAGAGAAAGAGAATGATGGAGAAGAGTATAGGAATTGAGAATATGAAGGCTTGGTAAAGCTTAAGCTGTAACTCCTGTGGATACAGATGTGGAGGAGGACTGCTTGCAGCAGAAGCAGAAGCAGAAGCAGCAGCAGCAGCTGCTTGTGGTATACTCATGTTTCTCTCTGCTACTACGTACCTTTATCCCCTAACATTCACAAACTTCCTCACATGATGTGCAAAATCAAAACTTCTAAAGTTGTTGTGTTCAACAACAATATATATACATCACTTCATCCACCACTTACCAAAGAAAGAGAATTTCGTTTCTCTGGTGGCTTTCTTTATTTGTCCTTCGAAGTAGTGAAAAGAGGACGTTGAAATTTTTAAGTTGGGAGTTGTTTATAACATGAATGTGATTTTTAAGTGATGTTAATCTTTAATACAATTCAAAATGAAGTATTTTATACAGAATCTTGCGTTAATATCTGATGAAGGAGAGTGACATTATTAGAAGAGAAATAGTTAGATATGATTATAATGATAATGATAGTGGAAGAGGTACATATTCTATCTTTATTTATTTGAATGATGGGACAAGCTCATGACCCTCCACTAAGGTATAGGCTCACGCCAAGGATCTTCAGCAATTGCATTCTTTCTGCGTCGTTACTAGTGCTAACTTTTCACCAAAACAATCCAACTGCTTTTTCTAAGTTACTACTACTGTTAAACTCTCTACACTTCTTCAATTTCCATCCAAATCCTCAATATCATAATCCTCCAAAATTTCTAGATGCGTTTGCAATTCATAAAAAAAAAGTTGTAAATAGAATGTGTTATTACATTGATTTCTTCTTTAATAAAAGTATGTGTTCATCTACACAAGGTATATATGAACCCTGTTTAAGGATTCTATCCGGCGACCAAAAGTCATGAAATGTCTTTTTGAAAGGTTATATAATAAAGTATAAAAAACTCGATTAGTCTTTTTATCGTCGTGATTCTATATTTATTATTGCTCTGACGAATTTCTACACACGATACTAATATTGCATATATTTAAACTAAATTATTATTTGTATTTAAATTATTTATTTTGTTTATCACACACCCAAAATACAGTCAACATTTGCTTAAGTCCGCACTCATTTAATTTTGCATCTCGTGTAAATTCACATTAAGAAAAGAAAAATTCTCATATCAATAAATTTGTGACTTTACTTTTAGTAAAAATCACGTGAAGTTGAAGTCATTTGAATTTA
>Ga0209389_1006131_pt1 | contig 10403 bp, 12 predicted proteins | sample CowpearedBW_FD_187526 | JGI IMG/M metagenome (GOLD analysis project Ga0209389, IMG submission 187526) | Root nodule microbial communities of legume samples collected from California, USA - Cow pea red BW (SPAdes) (version 2) | ecosystem: Host-associated > Plants > Roots > Nodule | place: USA... | reverse complement strand
CACTAACATGTACATGTGTTCTATTATTACTATTAGATGGATGAAGAAATTCCTGAAGCATCAAATTAGGTGTTATCATACACCGCATTTCCATTCTTTTCGCTCGATGTGCTTCCTCACTTCCTTACCTTATACCATTTCACCCCTTATTCACTCCCACATTCTACATTATTCTCATAATTATTCTATTCTTTTTTTTCTTATACATTTCTCAATCATTTATTCATATTAAATACTTATACTATTTTAAAAATAGGTTATTTACTTATAATATAATCTTATTTCTAATCCAGATCAAGTTTTCAATGCATTTTACCATGTCAAAGACTAAATATCTTAAATTTGAGACTTTTATATGTGTGAATTCACGTATAGCAAATATCTCATTTATGCTCAACAAAGCTTGATAATAGAAAATAAACTACAAGATAAACTTTACTCACAAAATTGGGTTATAAAATAAACTTTGCATCACACATAATTTAAATTCATTTGTAATTAATATAAAATATTATTAAAAATTTAAATGTGAATCTAAGTCTCACATTATAAGAAAAAAAATCTATATAAAAAAAATATTCTTAAAGTTTTGAATTGTACACGATGTCAATTTGTTTTATAAATTGATTTTTTCTTTATTATTTTTTTTCCTATAAATCCTCTCTCATCAAATATAAATACTCATTAATATCAACATTTTTAAATTAAAAAAAAAACAATGATGAATTGGCATTTGGCATATTTTTAAGCTGAAAAAGGGGAATCCGTTTTTATAATAGTTTGGAAAAGTCAAAGATGTATATAAATAGCAGCTTCCCCACCCACAAGGACAAAATACAGTGAATTAGAAGTTGTCCATAGCTACCACACGCCGTTTTAACTCAACCGTGTTATCATTCAACAATTTTATACTAATTTCTTATCGAATCATATTCTTTTCTCCTTTCTCAATTTAATTATCTAATAAACTTCTCTCACTAAACTCAAAATATAACAATAATGCTGTCAAAATTATTAAGGTACCTCAACTTCTAATCATATAAATCGATCACAACAAATACACAAGGACTTTTGATACTAAATATATGCTATTAAACTACATGGAATTACTTAAAAAATGGAATAACATCAATTAACAAGACCAAATCACAAACTTAATTTCTTATATTATGTATTAATAAGTGACTATCGTTTGATGAGAATATTAATTAACTCAAAATAAATTTTAAAATTATAATCAATTTTCATAATTGAAACAACACGCCCAACATACATCAATAGAGAATCATAATTCTTTTAAGGGTTAAATATGTTTTTGATTTTTCAACTTTTAGTCAAAATTGGAATTAGTCTTTCTTAAAAATCTTAAACCAATTTAGTCTTTTAACCATGTAAATGCGTGACTTTTGTCCTTTTAACCAAATTTTATTAAGTTAAGTTGACATTTCGTTTCAAATATATTTCATTATAATATTTTAGTTTGTTTACATCGTTTGACACATAGTCGATTCAATGATAGCTGTGAAACGCGTTTGAAACGTCAAATAAATTTAAAAAAAAAATGGTTTAAATGACTAAATTCACGCACTTCTAAAAATAAGAGACTAAATTGGTTCAAAGTTTTCAACAAGAACTAATTTCAACTTTTACTAAAAGTTGAAGGACAAAAACATATATAATATTTTTCAAATAAAACTTCTTGGCATAATAAAAGTATAAAATTCTAATATCTATAATGAAAAACAAAAAAAAAAAAATCTAAATTGATTACATTACTTCAAACGAATGTTGGATGAGAGCGTCCTTTTCCTCTATGACATCGCGTTCAAGTTCATATTTTTGTTTATGATTGATACTTTAAATAATAAACATTTCTAGCATCACAATCTGTAAAATCTATGCGGCGAGAACTAATATAAAATTGGAACGAAAAGGATGTCAAAGACAGAAAATAAAATGAAAAAAAATTGCAATCATATCTAGTATTGAAATTGAAAATACATAAGAAGGAGGAGAGCATAATTGTCAATAAATATAGCCTTCATATCTATTATTTGCATAAGTGTTTTCCATTTACCTAACTGTCTCTTTTAAACGTTTATTTAAATAAATTCTTTTTTACTTCATTATTTTTTTTATTTTTCATTTCCAAACAATATAATAATTTTATTTTGCTAAAAATATAACAAGACAATAAAAATGGCAAAAAAAAAAAAATCTACACCCTTCTATATTTTTGCTAGTAAATAACTAAATGTGAGGACTTAAAAGTCTAAATATTTTCCACGTGACCTCATGTGTTTCTTGGGGCCATTTCGGTAGTCAACCTGTTTTCATATGATGTAATAAATGATGATTCAAAAGCATCTAATCCTTCAAACATGTTCTCCCTTTGCTTTTTCCAAACGGCTGCTCTCATGTTCTAACCATATTTTATTCTTCCATTCTTTCTGCTCGCTGGTTTCAACTCTGTCAAATTAATTCAAATATATACAGATATTGTTTTTTTTTTACGAAGTTGCCGTTATGATAGTTATTTTGTTAGTTAGGAGTCATATTAATTTAAGCATAATAGCTTGACTCAACAGATGAACCCTTTTATTGCAGTTAGATAATGGTATAAGAGCAAATTAATTAATGCTTATAAGCTCCAATTATTAACAACCAACGTGGTCAATTATGCTACAAGTTCCAATAGTCATACTTTCTCATTTCTGGGTGTTGCCATCAGAAAGGCCAAAAATGTTACAATAACCATCAAGTGACATGGAAAACCAACGACAAATCTTCCCACTTTTATCACAACCTAAACTCCTCTATTTAAGGACCTCCAAACCCTTTCTTCCTTCAATCCAAATTCACATTTCCAAATCTCCAAAAACTCATTTCTCCCAAATTGCAGAACTGCTTCTGTTATCCCACACCCAAAAAACTAAAACACAAGTTTGTGAAAATGGAAAACTTGTTTCGCCTAGTTGATTACGAGGAGACGTTATCAAAACGTTGCATTTGGGTGAACGGTCCTGTGATCGTAGGTGCAGGTCCTTCGGGACTGGCCACAGCAGCGTGTCTGAAACAAGAAGGGGTACCCTTCATGCTTCTAGAACGAGCCGAATGCATAGCCTCACTGTGGCAAAAACGCACTTACGACAGATTAAAACTCCATCTCCCCAAACAGTTCTGTCAGCTTCCCAACCTCCCATTCCCACAACACTTCCCCAAATATCCCTCCAAGAATCAATTCATTGACTACCTCGAATCCTACGCACGACACTTCGACATAAACCCACGATTCAACCAGTGTGTCCAGTCCGCCAGGTACGATGAAACCACCGGCCTGTGGAGGCTGAAAACCGTTGCCACCTGTGGCTCTGTGAAGAATGAGTTTGAGTACATTTGCAGGTGGCTGGTGGTGGCCACCGGAGAGAATGCGGAGTGCGTCATGCCTGAGATTCAAGGGTTGAGGGAATTCAAAGGAGATGTTATTCATGCATGCCAGTATAAATGTGGGGAAAGATTCAAGGGGAAGAAAGTTCTTGTTGTTGGTTGTGGCAACTCTGGCATGGAACTCTCGCTTGACTTGTTTAACCACACTGCTTCTCCTTCCATCGTTGTTCGTAGCCCGGTAACTCCTTCTCTTATAAACTTATTATATCAACGTCTTAAAATATCACCCACTCAAATTGCTTATTTTTACAAGTTGTTCTTTGAATAATTTGGAGGTTGGTGATTAAATGGGGTTGCTTTGATTTTGGTTTGCCAGGTTCATGTGTTGCCTAGAGAAGTGTTTGGGAAGTCGACGTTTGAATTGGCGACTTTGATGCTACAATGGTTGCCACTTTGGGTAGTGGACAAAATTCTATTGGTGCTGGCGTGGTTGGTGTTGGGGAACATGGAGAAGTTTGGGCTGAGAAGACCTTCGGAAGGTCCTTTATCGTGGAAGAACACAAAGGGAAAGACCCCTGTTTTAGACATTGGGACGTTGGAGAAAATTAGATCCGGTAACATAAAAGTTGTTCCTGCGATAAAGAGGTTCGGCAATGGCTGCGTGGAGCTTGTTAATGGTGAAAAACAAGATGTTGATGCAGTGGTGCTTGCGACAGGGTACCGTAGCAACGTCCCTTATTGGCTTCAGGTGAGAATTTGTTTCCACTTAGTGTGAAATGTTTGTTGGGTGTTGTAGGAATAGAAAATGATGTGATTTTGTTAATGTTGTTGTTGTTGTTGCAGGAAGGTGAATTTTTCTCGGAAAATGGTTTCCCAAAGTGTCCATTCCCAAATGGTTGGAAAGGAAATGTTGGACTATATGCTGTTGGGTTTACAAGGAGAGGGCTCTCTGGTGCCTCCTTCGATGCTGTCAAAATCGCTCAAGACATTGCCCATCTTTGGAAACAAGAGACTAAGCCAAAGAAACATCGTACCACTGCTTGTCATAGACGTTGCATTTCTCAGTTCTGAAATAAACTCTCAAGTCACATACAAGCGTGCAAGCAGTGTTGTTTCTTTTAGTTAGGAATTTGTTGTTGTATAAACAAATTAACAATATCTTCTGTAAGAACATGGTAGAATATTTAGGTTCTTAGCCCTCTCCCATGGCCCAAGTTTTCAACCGTCTTTTGGGATTTTCTTTAGGAAACCAAGGATGATGAGGCTTTCTGGTTTTTACAATTTCTTCTCTTATATTCATACGGCTTATACGTGTACCATATCTCATTCATTAAGTCTAACGATACAATTTCAACTTCATCTGCAATCTCATCCTTGTCTCTATTCTTTTTATTTTCATATCTGTTTCTCCCTTTCTTTTACCTAAAGAAGATTGTGCTCGTGATTAGAAGTGATTGCTTTCTTTTTCTCTCAATCACAAGCTTCGTAAAGAAGGACAAATACAAGGGTTGGTTGCATCCAACAGTTATCGGTCAAACATAAAAATCCCAAAAGCTTGATGAAAAGAAAGGAGAAAAAGGTCACTAAAATGTTTCCATTTTAGGCTTCATCTTAGATTTTTGAGTCCTTTCCTCTCTACTTGCATCGATTAGACTTTGTTTGATAAGATTGAGACTAGGGCTAATCTAAGTGAAGAATTTTCATGATAGACTTTCTCAACTTTTTGGTATAGATTTAAAGCAGCTAGGCAACAAATTTGAAGCAATTTTGCTCTTCACAAATGGAGTATGTTACGAGGGATGTCCATGTGATGTAAGGTTCATTATTATGATGATATTAACACTTTGAGAATAAGATGTTCTAACTTACTTTGTCCTTTTGTGTGAATAGTAAAAAGGTCATATCCTATAATTAGTGGCCCTTAGTTTCCATTTATGTGACAACTGGTAGGGTTGAACTCCATTCCCCCATCACATCTCTCTCCTATGCCTTAAGAATCAAAGCCAAATCCAAGAGGTTACATAACAATATTCCAGTTATAATAAAACTATACATTACATTGTTATCTTCAGTTTGACACACATATAGAACTTAACTATCATTCAAACAATTGTACCACTTCACATGCTTAAATCAGAAAATCAAATACTTGATGTATAACATGTGAGAAAGAAGTTTCGTATTACTTTTTATGCTATAAAAGGACATTATTTTCTTATGAAGACATATCGAAATTTCTTTTTCTTCTCTTTTATTATTTTAATCGAAAGAAATATTAAAAAAACATCTTTTGATTTTTCTCTAATTGTTCTTTTTAATAAAAAAATAGTTTTTATCCATTTTATTCCTTTTATTTTCTGATATAATTTTAACATGGTTTCAACACTCCTAACAACTGCATTTAACCAGCTCTACATAAAATGTGTTTCTATCAAAGACCAGAAAAAGTTTCAGACGAATAATTAATATTTCTGAGGGGCAAGTACACAGTTTTGTTATAAGGTTAATGGTGGTCATATTAATGATTATTCGGGCAGAAAGCTACTCTTTTCATCTTATAGTATCAACTTTTAAAGGTCAGCTCCTGACATAATTATTAAATACATAAATTGTTATGATAAAGTTTTTTCTTACCAAAATTTTCCCAATTAAAAAGGAAGTAATAATTAATACTTCTTTAATTCATAAAGCAATTTATATTTAGAAATAAATAAAAACAAGCACCCAAATTGATAAACAATAAAAGATTGACTCTGGAAGAGAGTGTTAGGTAAACTTAAATGTGGGTAGTTGAAAGTTTCTATATTAATTGTCTAGGAAATTGTAAAAGGTTTATAGTGGGTCTAGTTATGATTAAGCATGCAATAGAGTTCATTAATAGTGAGTTAGGTAATAGTTATATTTAATGAATGTAGTTGAAGGGTCATGTCCAAAGGCCTATAAAAGGACCATGTAGTGCTTCATTTCAAACACAACAAATCTGAATACAAAGAGTGTTTATCCAGAGAGACTTGTTTGTCAACAAATTAGCATCAGAACTTGAGAGCCTGAGTGTTTGAGTGAGTTAGAGAGTTTGATCGAGATGGCCAGCTTAGCTAACAGCATGCCTCTGCCGAAGTTATCAAAAGGCGTCAGCTATGATAACTGGAGTCTGTAAATGAAGGCTCTCATTGGTTCCCAAGAAGTATGGGAGGTGGTCGAAAATGGGCACCAAGAACCAGAGGATGTTGGAGAAATGACAATAGCCCAGATTGCTACGTTAAAAGCAACACGAGCAAAGGACAAAACGGCTTTGTACGTGCTGTACCGAGCTGTTGATGAGTCCGACTTTGAGAAGATAGCAAATGCTATGTCTTCAAAAGAAGCGTGGAATATTCTGGAGAAGGCATACAAAGGGGATAACCGTGTGAAGCAAGTTCGACTTCAAACTCTCAGAAGCGAGCTTGAAAGGATAAGGATGAAGGAAGATGAAGGGGTTGCCGAGTACGTCTCCCGAGTTGAGACCATAGCGAATCAGCTCGATAGAAATGGAGAGACGTTGCCCACTTGCCGAGTGGTGGAGAAAATCTTGAGGTCGTTAACCGACGACTTCGAGAATATAGTTTGCGCAATAGAGGAATCAAAGGACTTAACAGAGTTCTCGGCGGAAGAGCTTGCTGGTTCGCTTGAAGCGCATGAGCAGCGGAGAAGGAAGAAGGAGGAGGAGCCCCTTGATCAAACACTCCAAGCAAAGGCAACCATTTGGGAGAAAAATGTTCCTTATACTCAAAACACTCAGGGTCGAGGTGGTAGAGGCAGAGGAGGATATGGAAGAAGTCAAGAACAGGTCAGCCAACAAAACTGGCGTGGCCGAGGACAAGGTGGAGGTCGTGGTGATAGAGGTCGAGGAGGTCAGTCGAACAACTCAGGAGTTGAGTTCTTCAAATGTGGTAAGTACGATCATTTTGCTAAAGACTGCTACTCAGGAGTCAAATGATACAATTGTGGGAAGGTTGGACATTTCGCGAAGGATTGTCGATCTGAAAGCAAGAAGGAAACGAACTTCCTTTTTTAGGATGCTGAGGAAGAAGGAATATTGATGATGTCTAGGAGATCACATGTCGAGCTAAGTCTGAGTTGTTCTGACAACTCAGTTTAGTACCTTGATACAGGAGCAAGCAACCACATGTGCGGGGACGAGAATCTTTTTAAGGAGCTCACCAAAGTTGACGCTGGACACGTATCATTTGGAGATGCATCAAAGGTGGCAATAAAAGGCCGGGGTACAATCTGGTACTTGTAGAAGAACAACCGAGTTGGAGAAATCAGAGATGTGTACTATGTACCCGATCTCAAGAGCAACATATTGAGCATGGGCCAGCTGTTGGAGAAAGACTACTCGGTTATGATGAAAGACCGAGTACTATACTTGAAAGATAAGTCAGATTGATTGATTACTCGAGTAGAGATGAAGAAGAACAAGATGTACAAGCTGAACCTAAAAATAGTCCAAGAAAGGTGCTTGAAACTTGACGTGAAGGATGAGGCTATGATGTGGCATTTCCGGTTTGGCCACTTGCATTTTGGTGGGTTAGCCGAGTTGGTGAAAAAGGAGATGGTGCGAGGACTCCCGACTATGAAGTTTGAAAAGAAATTTTGTGAAGAGTGTGTGCTCGGGAAGCATCCAAGGACCTCATTTCCGAGGACTGCCTAGTACCGGGCAAAGGAACAACTCATATTAATTCACACAGACATTTGCGGACCAATTACCCCTGAATCTTTCAGTGGGAAAAGGTATTTCATTTCTTTCATAGATGATTTTTCAAAAAAAACATGGGTGTATTTTTGAAGGAGAAATACGAGGTGTTCCAAGTGTTTAAAAGGTTCAAAGCAATGGTTGAAAAGGAGATCGGCATGCCTATCAAATCTGTTAGGTCTGACCGAGGAGGCGAGTTCATCTCATCCGAGCTCATGAAGTATTGTGAAAAGGAACAAGGAGATTTCTGACAGCACCATACTCACCCAACAGAATGGAGTAGCTGAGAGGAAAAATCGAACCATACTTGACTTGGTTCGTACAATGTTGAAAAGCAATAACGTGCCTAAGGAGTTCTGGGCGAAAGTAGTGCAATGTGCCATCTATGTGAAAAATAGATGTCCATATGCTAAGCTGAACGAGAAAACACCGCAAGAAGTCTGGAGTGGAAGAAAGTTGAGTGTGTCTCACCTCAAAGTGTTTGGTAGCATTGCTTATGGTCATGTTCCAGCTCAACAAAAGAACAAACTAGAAGATCGGAGCAAGAAGTACATGTTTATTGGGTACGATGAAAAAACCAAGGCGTATAGGTTGTTCAACCCAATAACAAAGAAGGTGATTATGAGCCGAGATGTTCAAGTTGATGAAGAGAGCGAGTAGAAGTGGAACAACTCGGAGAAGGAGTCTAGAAGCTTGGAAGTAGATACACCACCAGTTGTGAGAGATCATGAGACTTCTGATGAAGAAGATGAACCTCTACAACCTAGAGCGCGAAGCTTGCAAGACATATACAACTCGACTGACGAAGTACATGTTGTATGTTTCTTGGCAGATTCGAAAGACTTGAGCTTTGAAGAGGTCGTGCAGGAGGAAAAGTGGCAAATGGCAATGAATGAAGAGATCGAAGCAATCAAACGCAACAACATGTGGGAGCTAACCGATCTTCCCAAAGAGGTCGGCCTATTGGCGTAAAGTGGGTGTACAAGAAGAAAACAAACGCTGAAGGAGAAGTTGAGCGATATAAAACTCGACTCGTAGTGAAGGGGTACAAGCAGAAGGAAGGAATAGACTATGATGAAGTATTCGCTCCAGTAACGAGGATGGAAACAATCAAATTGCTTATTTCCTTAGCAGCTCAACACAGATGGACAATCTTGCAGATGGATGTGAAGTCAGCATTTCTGAATGGAGTCTTGGAGGAGGAAGTATATGTTGAACAACCACTTGGATACATGCGAAGAGGTGAAGAAAAGAAAGTCCTGAGATTGAAGAAGGCACTTTATGGCTTGAAGCAAGCTCCACGAGCATGGAATGAAAGAATCGATACTTACTTCAAGAAGAATGGGTATGAGTAGTGCCCTTATGAACATGCTCTTTATATAAAGAAGAAAGGAGAAAATGTGATGTTCATTGCCCTCTATGTCGATGATCTTATCTTCACGAGGAATAATGCTGAGCTAATTGAAGCATTTAAAGAAGTGATGAAGAAGGAGTTTGAGATGACCGACTTAGGTCTTATGAAGTATTTCCTTGGTTTGGAAGTCATTCAAGGGAAGGACGGTATCTTTGTGTCGCATGAAAGGTATGCTGAGGATGTCTTAAAGAAGTTCAAGATGAGGAGTTGCAACTCGGTTTCCACCCTTATGGAACCGGGCACAAAACTTTCTAAGTATGCAGATGGAGACCGAGTTTATGCGAGCAAATACCGAAGTCTGATCGGAAGTCTCAGGTATCTTACAAATAGCAGACCAGATTTAATGCTGACTGTTGGAATAGTAAGTTGGTATATGGAGGAACCAAGGTATACTCATTGGAAGGCCCTAAAGAGAATTTTAAGGTATGTGAGAGAAATTGTGTCACTTGGTCTGATGTATATTAGGACGGATGATTACCGACTAGTCGGCTACTCAGACAGTGATTGGTGTAGAGATGTTGATGACCTGAAAAGCACGTCTGGATATGTATTCTTCATGTGGTGCACGATGTTCACCTAGCTTTCAAAGAAACAACCCATTGTAACACTGTCAACATGTGAAGTAGAGTACGTTGCAGCATCCTGGAGTGTTTGCCATGCAGTTTGGCTTAGAAACCTTCTAAGCAAGCTGGAATTGAAGCAAGAAAAGGGGACTGTGATCCGAGTTGATAACAAGTCGACCATTGAATTGGCAAAGAACCCGATCAATCATGAGAGAAGCAAGCACATTGATGTTCGATTTCACTTCATCCGAGAACAAGTGAAAGAAGGAAATGTAGAGTTGGAGCACGTTGAAAGTCGAGCACA
>Ga0209389_1006125_pt1 | contig 10407 bp, 4 predicted proteins | sample CowpearedBW_FD_187526 | JGI IMG/M metagenome (GOLD analysis project Ga0209389, IMG submission 187526) | Root nodule microbial communities of legume samples collected from California, USA - Cow pea red BW (SPAdes) (version 2) | ecosystem: Host-associated > Plants > Roots > Nodule | place: USA... | reverse complement strand
CTAAAAATTTCATCCACTTTTTGTTCCCACTCCATGTAAGCATTAGGGTCATGTTCTCCTTTGAACTTTGGGATTTTGATGGAGGGAGGTTGCCTTTGATGTTGCACTTGGTGCCTTCTTTCTCCACCCCCTCCGGACCTTCTTCTTCTTTCCTCACTTCCATAAGAGTCCACGGAAGGAGATCGCCTCCTTGCCCTTCTTTCCTCTCTTGGTTGGATTTCTTGATGTTGTTGAATTTGTTGTTCACTTGTTGTATTTGTTGCATTTGTTGTTGCATGTACATTTAAAAGGCTCTCTCTTGTTGTTCCCTATCTTCTTGCCTTTTAAGTTCCATTTGTTGGAGAAGGCTAGTGACATCAATGATGGTCCCTTGATGTGCCATGGGATTCACCACTTGAGGTGAGTATGGAGAAGCCAAACTTTTTCCCTCTCTTGCATCCTCCAAAATCGGACTCAAATCCATGCTTTCCTACAAAACAACTCCAAAAATCCGAGACAAGTAAAGAAGTTGGTTAACAAATGATAAGAAACCCGTGACCAAGTATGGTCAAAATAAACAACCCAAGTGTTTTGGTCACACTCCCACCCCCACACAGCAAGGTTGCACTTAAAATTCCACCAAAAAGGAGTGAAATACTTTCAAAGTTTTTGGAAACCTTTTCAAGACAAGTTCAAGTGGCTCGGCCACTACACTCAAAGGAAAGTAAAGGAAGAAAACTACTAAGACAAAACAAAGAACCTAAAGACAAGCAATAAAAGTACTTAAAGCAAAGAAAGCTAAACTCTAAGGAAAGGATATCAAGGTGACAAAACTTTAAATCAAAACAAGCAATAAAAGTACTTAAAGCAAAGAAAGCTAAACTCTAAGGAAAGGATATCAAGGTGACAAAACTTTAAATCAAAACAAGCAAGAAAAAACACATGAAAAGACTCTATTGGAAAAATACTTGAACTATGCATCACCATTTCTCACTCAATCATATACCAAGAAAGAAAATAACATTTAAAACGAATTTGGGCTAATAAGCCAATTTCACCCACATTCAAATCAAGAAACTAGTAGCATAACCCTTTAAAGAAAACTGCACTATGCTTCACCAAATAGAAAGTTCGGTCTCGGCTTTAGGAAGCCAAATGTTCAAATTAATTTTGTTTTCTTTCTTCTTCAAACTAGTTCCCAAAGGTTTTAAGGCAAGAGATTGTGGTGTCTTGAACACTTAGTCCTTTCTTTGTAGGTCAAAATCCATTTCAAGGTACATACACCAAGTAAGATATATGGTTCATGCAAAAGTTTAAGCACTTTGAATACAACAAGAGAAAACTTCAACTAGCATATGACATATGACTCAAGGAAATGTTAGGCACATTTAAAGACTCAACTTGACATACACAAAGATACAAACATGTAGCTATGATGCATTTAAACTCATGGATTTGAAGTTCAATGACTAAGCATCCAAAGACATGTTATCCAACCACATTTAGGAGCAAAAAGAGTCACAAAACCGAAGACAAAATTGTCACAACATAACCTGAAAACTTTGTTTTCATATTCTTGGCAGCTCTGACCTTTGCTCACTCATTTGATCATAACTCTCTCCCCACTCCAAATGCGTTCATTCTTTTTTTGTTGGAAATTAGACTCATAGATCTTTCTTTTAATATAAAAAACATTACTTTTGGACCACTGAGCTAGCTGTAGTATTTTTTTTCAAAAACGCACACGTTACTGCCAACACTGTTTTTATGTGGACCATTCAAAGATAGCTACAAAACACAAGGTTACAACATGAAAACACCATATTCAAGGACAACCAAAGCTCTATACACCAAATGATGTAGGATTATCTTGTTCCTTTTAGAAGATTAATGAATATGGTGATGATTGATTAAGAAAACCAAGGAAATCCCCACTATACAATAAGATAGCAAGCTATCTAGATGTGAAGGTTCCTTTCCAAGATTCTAGAGAGGAGAAGAATGGATTGATGGTGAGTAAGAAACCAAAAGGAAAAACATATAATAGAAACAATATAAACCAAGAAGAGTAAAGAAACATAAAATGAAAATCAAGGGAAAGGGGAGGAATGGAGGATTCACGCCACTACAAGGCTAGGCTAGAAGAAGCCATGACAACCTTGAAGATAAGTGGTGTATGCCGCCTCTTGCCAAGGCAAGATAAGGCTTGAAAGAACTTCACTCCCTAAGGAGGAATGCTCTCACAAAAGGTTGAAACACAAAGTGTATAATTTCTCCAAAATGTTCAACCCTTGTATAAGTGTTAGAGGTCCCCTTAAATAGACAAGTCTAGGGGTCCCTTAGCAAAACAACAAAGTAGAAGGTTACAAAAGAAACCTAGCATGTTCGAGAAAGTAGGTCAACATAGGGTGCACATGGGTGAAATTTCATCCAAGCCTCCTAGGTGGCAAGTCTTCATGGCCAAGGCTCCCAAAGGAGGGTTCTAGAACATTCTAGAAGACTTGGTGTCCAAGGCATGTGGGCCTCCCCTTTCTAGATGCTTCTAGAAAGTCTTATTCCTTCTCTCTCTTCCTTATGACGCCAAGTGTCTCCCATGTGGTCCTCCTCCTTTCTTATTCCTACAAAAAGCAAATTAAGGAATTTATTAGCATGTTGGTTTAAGGTTAAGCTAATCTTGGTCAACAAGTCCACCCTTAAATCAAGGTCAACAAGTCAACTCAAAATAGTCAACCACAACCAACTTCAAGAAATTGAAACTAAAGAAATGCAAAATAAAGATAGAGAGGATAATGCCTTCCCTTTTGTCATGCTCCTAGTGATCCTCCTAGGGTTGGCCTCCTTAGAACTTGATGAGGTGGTCACATCTTCATCAGCAAAACTCTCTCTTTGCAATACACAGCTGCAACTCGTGGTTTAAAGATCTTGGTTGATCTTGGAGGCATTTTGGCTTGTGAGTATCTTGAAGAACACATGTATGGTTGGCTAGGGACAGCCACCTTCAGGTTTGGATGTTCTTATGCCTCTAGTTGGTTTGCCTGATGTGATTTCAAGTCTGTAAGTGCGATTCTTGCAGGGTGTGTGTCTAGATTTTTGTGTGAGTCAAAAATCTTGAGAGTTTTTGTGTTCAAAAGTGTAATCTTGGTGTGTGATTTGTAAAACTTTTGAATATAGTGGAAACTAGGCTCATGTTGTCTTGGTAAATTGGATGTAGCTTTGTGATTGAGTGAACCAGTATAAAAACAACTGTGCAATTCTCTCTCCCTCATCTCACTCACTTTGAATCTCTTTAAAAACTCAAGAAAACCAAGCAATTCGATCTTTGGTGTGATTTAATGTGTTCTTGTGTAATCTGAGGCTGTATACTTGTTAAAAATATTGGTTGGAACAAGTCTTGTATGTAAAAGATTGTTGTTTGAGTTGAATTTGCGAATTTTGCATTTTGCATAAATTTCCACTATTTTAGCCGACTAATTTGTCTTTTTAATTGACTCTTTCATAGCTCAAGAACAAATTAGTCTGCTATTTTTTTAATCGATTGAAAGTGTATTATTTTGTTGCTTTTACATCCTAACTTTCCAGTCTATTTGATTCAATTGAAAAGAGGTTTAAGCTTTCGAAAAAGTTTTATAAAGCCAATTCAACCCCCTTCTTGGATCAAATCACCATTTCAAAACTAACAAGGCCTTGCTTTAAAAAATAATTGGCCAAAGTGCATTGATTATAGCTTCCAAATGGGCCAATTCAAGCCCACTTTGTAAGCTTGGCGAAGAAGCTTCTTAGAGCATCTTTTCACATATTTCAAATGGTGGAAAGCGTGGAAGGCGTGATTTGCCATTTAGCACATGATCCATGACTCATGGATGTAGGAGGCATGCGTCTTGCCCAAGCCATGCGTTGCATTTCATTTCCACACACATTTGCATTGCATTTGAGGAAGGTTTCTCTACTATAAATGGGAGCCTCCTAAGCTTGTGTAAAGGTTACTCTTAATTTGAATGGTAAATGCCTTGATGTTGAGAGCACTCCACATATTTATCTTATTAAGAGTCATGCTAGCTAGGAATCTCCTGATATCTCCTCTAGCCTCCTTCCTCTAGGATAGCTTCTCCTTCCTAGAACTTCATTTCCACCAAACCACTCCATTGCTTAAGGGCCTTCAACCTTGTTTTCACTCCATTTTCGTTGCACCTATGAAGATCCTCCTCTATCAATTCGTGCAAGGTACTCCATCAGAGATGCTTTAGCTTTTCTGGATTTTTGTTGACATGAATGCCCTTCAAGGCAGATATTGAAAAGACTATTCCTAGGGATCCATCAAACATCCAAGCATCAATAATAATGTCCTAATGTCCACTATGTGAGAACAAATCAATAAAGCTTCAACATCTACATTTGAACCATCGACTCGACAATGTACATTTCTCATTTGGTCCACCCAACTACAAAGAACAAAATTATCAATCATGCCTTCAGAAAAACTATTTAGAGTTGAAGATGTTAGAAGGCTATAGCTTTCTTGGTGATTATAGGAGCAAGCCTCACATTGCATCATTGTAATAAAATCACCAATCAATAATCAAAATACCAGATTAGCAAAAAAGCTAGAAACACCAACCCAAAAAGTAATCAAATTAAAAAAAATAAGGGACTAATGTATTACTTCATCACCATGTATAATCCATGTTGTCATCATATACAATAATGTCATTTTCTCTCTACTCGTCTACTAATGTTGTCTCTAGCTTGCCAAACTCAATATAGTTACTCCCGTCTTTGTGAGAAAACATGAATGCTTTTAGAAATATTCATCGTTCTCCATTCTTTGCAAGTGAATTATCACGACTATGAACTCGCCATAATTGAGTACTTTGTTCCTATCAACATCAGCCTAAGAAATTGATAGCGTAGAAAACATCCTTGAATCACAAATTTGTTATCACAGATCTAAATTACAATTCATAAGTCCAAGCTTAAGAACATCAAGAAGATAAAAAGTAGATTACATAGGTAATATGCCATTCTCAAATATGGAATTAATATATATATATATATATATATATATATATATATATATATAATTAGCTACTATGACACATTAATTGAAAACATAGTTTACATGCCTACCATTTATGGAACTCAAACCCTTCCACAGAATCCGCTCCTTCCTTTATTTTTAAAGCTAGTATTTCGACGTGCCCAATCTTTGAGTAGTACTTGTGAATGCTATTCAAAAGTTTTCGTTTGTAAAGAAAAAATGAGGCACTGTTGTGGACAACACAGATGAAGTAGTAAACGCAGATCATAAAACAATGATTGCATTTTTATCCAATCATAGTTTAAACATTTTAATTCAAAGAATTTAAATATAAAATAAAAATGAAGCAAAAGAATATCCAAGAAGTAAATTACGGAAGGAGATGTATAACAAAAAATCAATATGATATCATACATTATGAAAGAAACAAAGTCAAAGAAAGAATGCATAGAATCCAATAGTATGATATATGAAAGACTTTGAACCAAAAAACCACACCATATAAGGAGAGAATGTGAAAAATGAAACCAAAAAAACATACATGGATATGATAATAAACCCCATAAATAAAAAATAAAACTTTAGTATCTTCTGCATGATGTCTACTCTGCCAAAGGCAAAAATGGTACCTATCAATTTTTTTGTAATTTAGAAAACCAACTAATAATGTGTATGAACAGGTTAGAAAAGGTTAGAAAACCAACCAATAATGTTATAAGAATATTAATTCCAGAAGCAAAAGCTCTATCCAACATCCTTCTTTGACATTCTATCATCCTAAACATTCATCAAATCAAAGGGCAAGCTAGACAAATGTGAAATGATAATATGAATAATGAAGAATTACATGGGAAAAAAATAAAGAAAAAATTGAAACTTTGGCATCCCAAAAGAAAAAAATTAAACTTTGACATCCAAAAGAAAAAAACATAGAAACTTTGGCACCTAAAAGAAAAAAATTTAAACTTCACTGCTGCAACTTCTATGCCAGCTACCATGCTCCACAGACCACGATTCCAGGCACCACATTCCATATAAGGAAAATTAACACCAACAAAGTTAAAATATTAAAACAAATTAAAAATAGAAAATATTGGTTGGGTTGAAAATTACTTGGAAGCTTTCACCTTTTGTCAAAAGAGGTGGTACGACAAGGATTGAGAGGAAGGGTGTGGAGAGGACGACATTGAAAATAGGAAAAGAAGAAGAAAGAAAACTAAACCTACTGACTTACAAAAATTACTAACCCACGGGTACTAAACCATGGGGACAACATCTTCAATACTAAAAAAATAAAAAAATTAAACCTTTCATGAAAAAGAAGAATGACCACATAAGAAGTAAAAAAAAGTAAATGATACATGAAGGCATCATGTTCAACAGAAAAAAAGAAAAAAAAAATTAACCTTTCACGAAGAAGAAGAATACATGAAGAAGAATGATGCATGAAGGAAAAGCAACAATAGTAAAACAAACTCAAACCTTTACCCAGAAGAAGAAGGATGCACGGAGAAAAGAACCTCAACTAAGCTTCAAGCAACCAATGTTCAAAATAACTTGGCTTGGAGCAGAATACTTATCTTCTGTTAGCCAAAGTCAATGACCAATTAATGCAAAATGTTATCATGCATCAAAACACACAACAATAAAAAGACCGAAAAGACCTCAATTTTGAACAGATGTCAATGAATGACAATTTTATTTCAATAACTTCATTATCATAACATTTTCTTAGATATATAGTAGACAGGCGTGAAATTATTTTTTGTAAATTGCATTACAATCGATTTGTTGAACTTAGTACCACACATATTCAAACTAGGATAATGATACATTGATCCAGTTTTTCTTACCCAGTTTTTACACAGTGAGGTAGCATCCTTCATGTATTTTGCATAATGTTTTTTCATTTTTTTTTCTTTGGTGCACGCTGGATATAGGAAACTAAAAGGCGCGTGAAGACTTTTGAATGTTTAACCTAGTTTTCACTCTTACTCGTCCTGCCTCTTTCATTTCCATTATTCCTCTTTCTCATGAATTTTTGCCTTCGATTTGTTTTGTTTTTCTTCTTCTCTTCCATGTTTTTTCAAAGGTTCTTCTTCTCCTTCATGCTATTCATGTTTGAAAGGTTTGATTTGAGTAAACTTTAGTTTTTACAAACTCTGAGTTTACTTTGTCTTCAGGGTTTACAAACTCTGAGTTTACTTTGTCTTCTTCTTCTTCTCTTTCCATTACACTTTGTCTTTAGGGTTTACTTTCGTTCTTCCAAATTTATTTCACAACTTGAAGGAAAGTATGGTATGTTTAATCGAAAAATCTCAAATTTAGGTTTTTACTTTTGTTTACAAACTTTGTAATCGAAGAACTGATGTTAACAAGATGTTGTGCCTTTATACTCATTCACTTTCCCATAGTCTCTGATATCCCTAGCCGTTGAAACCTATTGTAACTTAGCAGTGAAATAATTTGTTAATGGACAAAAACCAAGAGGGTGTGAATTGGTTTATCAATAAAAATTAATACTTTTAAAATTTTTCCAAACTTTACTGTTTTAAATTAAACCCTCAGTTCCTTTAAATGCAATAGCAGATAAATTAAAGAGATAGCGAAGAAGATTCAACATAGATATTTATACTGGTTTGGATTAAAAGATCCTACGTCTAGTTGTTAATATCTTTAAATAAAGAGATTAACTTAATGACTATAAAAATCATAGTACAATAATATTAAAAGATTAAGGAAAAGAAAACACCTCTCTTGAAGACACAAGAAATGAAAGAATACTTCCTCCAAATCACACAAAGAACCTGACCAGCTTTCCTAGCAACAACAGCAACACCCAATCTCCCAATAATGCCTCTTAGGAAAAGTTATCGCTCCACTCACACTAGGCTTTTCAAAGCTCTTTTAAGAACACTCAGAGAAACTCTTTATAATCACAACACTAGAACTTTTGTTCGCAAAAAGGTATGTTTTACAAGTGAAAATGAGTTCTATTTAAAGCAATTCGAAATTTGAGTTCAGTAGCTAAGAAGGCAAATCCGAAACTATCAGGGATAATCAATTATTCCAGTGCATTTTCTAAAACCAAAATTATGAACAGATAATCGATTATCCAAGGAGATAATCGATTATTCTAGTAGGTTTTTGAAAAATTTAAGAACAATTTAAGATCATTTATTATCATAATGAATTTTACAAAAATAAGAGAGTTTAGAAGGATTAAGAGCATGTTGTTTATTCTAAGTCTATTACTTTAAAACATATTTAACTTATTTACAAGATGACTTTAATCGATTATCACAATGAATTTTACAAAAATAAGAAAGTCCAGAAGAATTAAGAGCATGTTGTTGATTATGAGTCTATCCAAGGTACTTTAAAACATATTTAACTTATTTACAAGATGACATTAAACATAAAAATACTTTCTTCAGATTGTCTTCCAATTGCCTTTGAGATTCCTTGTCATCATCAAAATCTTGTTTAACTTTAAGTTTGTCTTCTGCTTTTTCCAACAATCTCCCCCTTTTTTATGATGATCAAAACAATATGTTTCACTTTAGCCACACATACAATTATCAAGAGATTCTTCATGCTCATATTAGGACGAGTTAATCCCAACCAGGGTGCAAAACAGCTAGAGAGTTTGCATCGATTATAGGAGTCTCAACCAAGCAACCAAGAAAGACCACTTCCTTCTGCCATTCATTAACCAAATGCTTGAGCACTTGGTAGGTAAATCCCATTACTGTTTTCTTGATGATTTTTCTGGTTATTTTCAAATCCATATTGCTCTTGAGGATTAGGAAAAGCCACATTACTTGCCCATTTGGCACTTTTGCCTATAGGAGGATCCCTTTTAGCCTATGCAATTGTTAACTCTTTGGCAAGTGTACCAATTCGTTACAAGTAGTAAAATGGACGTCCATGGATTGTTTTTCCAAGGGATTTGTGTTCATTTGTCTAATTGTAATTATTTACCAATTTCAGCAATGATGTCAACATTAAAGATTGCTTTAATTCAAGATAAACGTGCAAAAATTACTAAACACTAAAGTTATGGAATAATTTAGGAAAGACTTCACCAAGGTTGGATTTCATGAACCATACTAACGCAATATTTCCTACAAATCTGTCTATCTTGCTCAAACATCCACATCATAAGCATACTAGCCACTAATTCCTAAGAAGCAAGTTTTAAGTCAATATGCCAAAACATTAATTCCTTAACTATTTTAAAACACGACTTGCATTAAGATTTGATGTATAGAATGACCTAGAGATTACGTGTATTCCTAGAACCCAATCTCATAGTTGTTCTATCCAAGGTTAAGTTCCAATTCATTTTCCAATAATTAGATACAACCAAATAGCAAAGATTTCCATCATGCACATCAATAATTGAGGTAGAACATATGAACAAAGACAAATATTACATTGCATAGGAAAATTCCAGAGAGTACAAGTTCATTACATCAAACCCCAATGAAAAAGGAGTTTAGTCACTCTTAAGCATCTAGAGAACAAAAGATGGGTGAAATTCATGGAATGAATGAAGTGATTTTGAGTTCTCCTTGCCCTAGAATGGCGTTTCTCGTGTTTTTCCCTGGTTTTGTCACGTTCCCACACTCCAGCACGTCAGTTTTGTGTAACTTTCGAAACTATAACCACTTCAAAAAACCGTCCTCTCGCTGGGCGAGATGACTTCTTCGCTGGGTGATGAAGGAGTATCTTGTTTCTTTTTAAGATTATGGAATATGGTGTGAGTTGATTAAGAAAGCTAAGTGAAATCCACACTCAACATTAAGATAGCAAGCTATCTAGATGTGCAGGTTCCTTTAACAAAACTCAAGAGAAGAAGATGATGGATTGATTCAAAATGAAAAGGAAATGAAAAGCACATGAATCATAAAAAACCAAGAACAATTAAAGGAAGAAGAAAACATAAAATGGAAAGGAAAGAAATGGTAAAAATGTGAGAAGCACGCCACTAAAAGGCTAGGCTAGAAGCCATGGGAGAAGTGTTTTTACTTCAAAATGTTCAACCCTTTTACATGTCTAGGAGAACCCCTTATATAGAAGTGTTTAGGGGCCTTTAAGCAAATAAAAGATACCTAAGGATGTCTCTACAAAAACATAACCCTACCTTGTAGAAACTAGGTCAAATAAGGTTACAAAAATGAGAGACAAAAGAGCCAACTATGGTGTGTGCAACGCTAATTTCGTTCTAGCACAAAAGGAGACAAAAATGTGTCTCATATGTCTCTAAAAAGTGGCCAAAGTGTGCTAAAAACAAAGGAGACCAAAGGTACATAGGTACACTTGTTTTATGCCTTTTACTTTATGCTTTATGCCTTTGCTTTACTCTTTCATCCACATCATTTATGCTC
>Ga0209389_1006122_pt1 | contig 10408 bp, 10 predicted proteins | sample CowpearedBW_FD_187526 | JGI IMG/M metagenome (GOLD analysis project Ga0209389, IMG submission 187526) | Root nodule microbial communities of legume samples collected from California, USA - Cow pea red BW (SPAdes) (version 2) | ecosystem: Host-associated > Plants > Roots > Nodule | place: USA... | reverse complement strand
AAAAATTTCGGTGTTTAATTATATCTATTGACAAATTCATATCATGCCACTACTTTAATTCTACGTACGTCGTCATTCTGGCATATAAGGACACGAAAACTCTTAACAAAAACTCCTATTATTAATGGTAAAAAGTTAAGTCAATTTTGTTAATTGAATTAGTAGTTGTCAAGTGTTATTCAGTATTTAAAAAAGTTGTTACTCTAGGATTTCATTATAAGAACATTGAATTTAGCTGAATTTTGCAAGTTTCTTCACGTAACTCTTTTAGTTAATTATGTGTCTTTCCACACACATTTTTTATTTTAATTTTAAATGTATTTTTATAGTACGATATACAAAAAAAAATTACTTTTTTCAAAATGTTAAATTCAATGTTAAGTACCCCATAATTATTTCTTAAAAGTTCACGTACATAAAAGGAGCACTTGTATACATATATAAGGTCATTCACTTCCCACACGTATTCTGAAGGTGCATATTAAGGTTCCAAAGAGATTTAATATAGAAAAACAATTCCAAAGAAAAATATCTATCATCAAATATTCATCTCCTGTACGTATACGGTTTTCTGCAACTCTATTATCGGTTTTTGCAAAAAAAAAGAAAACAACGGTGAAAGTCAAGGTTTGTGTGTGTTCTTCAGAATTTGAATACTATGGAACAGCGTTCTGAGTTTTCTTTTTTTGCCACCAACAGCATAATGAAGCTCATTTTGGCATTCTTTGACATATTCTTCTGACCTTTATAACCAGAAATGAAGCTTCAAGTTACTTGCAGGTTGATACTGGTAAGAGATGATGATGGAAACTAATACGAGGAAACAAGTTCCGCTCCAATGGTGGTTTAGAAAGGCTTTGCTTCTCAGCTTAATCTTTTTCGCTTTCTGCTCTGACACTTCTCAGAGTGTCTCGTTTAGGTTCTCCCTATACTCTTTGTTTTTCTTCATTATAATCAGCAATGTTGCTTTTTCTCTATGCTTATCTTCGTGTGACTGAAAAACGAAAAAGGAAATCATAAGATGAGAAAACGCAGTCAGAAAAAGACATCATGAAAAACTATGTACTTAGCAGCAGTCATGTTTTTCTGTCTGTTTTCAGAACTGTATAACTATATATGGTTTCTGTGACATGGTGCTTTTCACTTTCATCCTTTACTTTATGGTAGAAAAATGAGATTTTTGAAGTTAGCCATGAAAAAGAGTTTTGAATCCACGTCTTCTCCCGTTCCATGCATTTAATGACGCAAAATTTGATGAAAATGCAATTCACTATAACGTCTTTTAAGTCTCACCAAATGCATTATTCAAGAAGACTCTTTCTTGATCATAATAGTATAGGCTTATGGTCTACTTCAGATTCAACCCAATCTTCCTTTCAAAACATAACAATTTAAGGTTCATACACCTAAAATTGAAGTCTGTCATTTTTCATATTTATATATATGTATACGTGTTACTTTGCATGTTTATATATCTGCAACTTCATAGATTTTTCACTGGGTTTTATATTACTTTATTTCTCATATATTCTATTTCTCTCTCTCTTTTCATCTACATTTTATACTAGATATAGAATGTAAGCTATCAAGTTCCATATAAAATAGACACGGTAACGGTACCCTTTGAATTAGGATAATGATTTTTGATAACTAAATTTTTGTAACATATTTTAAATTTTTTTTAATATAAAGAAATGAAAAAAAATAAAAAATAAAAAGTCATGTAGAAAATATCATGATAAAGTTGTAATAATTATTAAAAAATCATTTTTCTTTAAATTATTACTTTTCCTGCCACCTTTTAACTCTCTCTCTCTCTCCTCCTCTCTTTCTCAAGCAATAAACCTTATTATTTTAATCCTATACTTAAATATAAATATTAAGAAAAAAAAATCCTTAAAAATAAGTAGATTTAAATAAGGCCATGTTAATTATATATATTAAAATGAATTATTTTTACCTTTACTTCATATAACTGAATAAATATACTTGTGTGGGGACTGGGGTAGTTTTACATTAATTGATGCGCATAGATAGGTGAAAGTAGATCGTTTTTCAAAATTGAACAACTTAAGTTGGCAAAATGTCCAATAGTAACTGCCCTTGACATTAAATGCCATCTTTCTCTTCCTTCAAGAATATAATATAATGTGACACAAATAATTAACATTTCAACTATTTAATTCATATATGTAAATATATTGATTTTTTTCTGAGAATTTTTTTAACGATTATATATATAATATATTTTTTTATTATTAGCAGTATACAAATTTTATATCATAGCGTATTAATTTTAAACTCATTATATTATGTTTACTTTTGTTTTGTTATTATAAAGACAAAAGGGAGTGTAAGAGTTTTTATTATTCTTTCCTCGCAAATATGCGAAGTTACTTTCTCTGAATTTCATTCTGTTTGGAAGTAGAAGGAATATGAGAGGGGGAGTTTCTTAAAAATGGAAAATAAGTGAGTTTTATGTTTTTTTAGTTTGATTAAAAAAAGAAAGATTAAATAAAAATGAAGATATTATTTTAAAACGAATATAAACAAGAAGTTATTATTCTTATCTGAAAAATCATAGCTCCACTTTAGTTTTTCGGGCAAGGATGCTAAATGAAAACATTTTGAGGTGAGTTCAAATGTTCTTTTTCCCCATTCTCTTTTTGTTGTTTCAACCAATGAGCAACATATTTTATTCGTTTTCTTTTTAAATCAATGATGAAAGCGATTGTGTTTTGTTTCCAATTCCAATAGCTAGGTTTCCAAAAACGTTCTTTTTCATGAATTACAATCATAATTAAGCACAACATACAGCTTTTGGGAAAAGGAAAAACAATAAACCGTTTTGTATAACTAAATATCAATTTGTATTATTATTATTATTACGTTGCTTATTACATATAACCTTTTTATATCTATTTTTCTTTTTCAAGTTACTCATTATTTTATCTTTTTCTAATAAAAAATCAGAAAATATTGTACAACTATGCATTCATTCATTTCGGTCTCAACTTTTGTTTATATGATGGACAAATTAATTTTGTTTACATCTATTACATTTTTTTTAATCTTTTTTCTTATCATGTCATATATAATCTATAAATCTATTATTTTTGTGTAATTATTATACTTTTTTATTCTCTCTGATTTTTAACTTTCTTCTTTCCCTTCGATACTCCCACTTGCAGAAGGGGTTTGAAGACTACTACTGCTGCTGTCAAGCTGAATAAAAATCAAGACCAGGTGCTAAATGTTCTTTTTAATGATAGAATTCATTCAGGATATTGAAAAAAAGAAAGAAAGAAATAACCATTTATTGGTTTTGATTTTGTTGTCAAATACTTAGGTTTTAACAGTTTAAAGTCTTGAGATGATTTTCAGGTAGTGATCGGAAACGGCATAGTTTCCCTGAATTTGTCAAATCCCGAAGGCTATATTATTGGACTATATTATGACGGAACTCAGAATATACTTGATAATAAAAACGAACAATTTGATAGAGGGTATGTATATATCTTACACTTATTCACGCTAAATAAATTACATTGAAGTTATGTTCGATTTTCTTACAATGTATATCATGGAAAAAAGGTTAATTCGATCCACATTAAGTCATGGCTAGTTTTTCATAACAAATAACCTCATATTTATAGGTACTTAGACGTTGTTTGGAACGAAGCAGGACAACCTGGGATCTTTGAGAGGTACAGTATTTGCATTATTTTAGAAAATATCGATTAATTTAAACTTCTATAGACAAATTTGATCAACCTTCGTTATGCATGCAGCCATGCATTATGCTCTGTTTCAGTTAAAGAGACAAATTAATGATTGATACTGTGCTGCAGAATCCATGGGACAAAATTCTCAGTCATTGAAGCAAGTGATACTGTGGTGGAGATTTCCTTTTTAAAAACATGGAGTGCTTCCATGAAAGGCTCAAGTGTACCCATAAACATAGACTTAAGGTGTGGATTTCAAACTTAAATGATTTCGTACACTTTGAAACAGATGCAGAATTAGCACCTCAACATTGTCTGACATAAACGTATTTTGGTGCAGGTATATATTACGAAGAGGCGATTCTGGGTTTTATTCATACGCAATATTTACTCGTCCACCAGGACTTCCTGCAGTCACGGTTGATCAAATTAGAATTGTTTACAAACTCGACGAAGACAGGTAACTAGAAAATTGTTGCTGTGAGACAAGTTAAAAAACATAATTTGCCTTTGAATTTGAAAAAATTAATGTTGGTAATTTTCATTGACTCGTAAAAAACAATGTTGATTAGTTTGAGGTTAATATCATTTTAAAAGTGGAAGAGTAAAGAAAAATGATGCAGGTTCCACTATATGGCCATATCTGATACAAGGCAAAGGAAGATGCCAACTGCAGAAGACAGAAGAACGGGCCAGGTCCTGGCGTATCCTGAAGCTGTTCTCTTAACCCATGAAACTGACCCACAAATTCGAGGAGAGGTGATTCTTTATCGGTTATGCCTCTGGTTGAATTGACATTGAATCTTTCTATTTTATTTTTGTTGATTATAATGTGTCTGAATCGAAAAATTTGTTGGGTTTTAGGTTGATGATAAATACCAATACTCGACAGAGAACAAAGATAACTCTGTTCATGGGTGGATTACAGAGGATGATTCAGCACCAGTGGGTTTCTGGGTGATAACTCCCAGTAATGAGTTCCGCAATGGTGGGCCCGTTAAACAAGAACTCACTTCTCATGTTGGCCCAACTTCTCTTTCCGTAAGACCTAACGAATCCCTCAATGCATCAACAATTTCTTATTAGAGTTTCCTCTTGTATTAAGTAGATAATTGGTATTAAACATGTTACAGAAAATTATAATACTATGTTAAACATGTATCAGTATTTGAATATTATCATTCAGATTAATACTTCTGTACTTCTGCTTTCGTTGTTGTTGTTGTTCTAACCTTCTTATTGTTTGTGTGTGCAGATGTTTACTAGCACTCATTATGCTGGTAAGAAGGTAATCATTGCATTTGATGAAGGGGAGACTTATAAAAAAGTTTTTGGGCCAATTTTTGTTTACCTTAACTCTGCTACAACCAAAACTCAGTTTAAGTCTCTGTGGGCAGATGCTGTAGAACAGGTACTTATTATTACCTTTAACACTCACATATGATCGATCATTCATTGTACATTATTCCAGTGAAGTATTATATTATGACACAATATATTGTTGTTCTTTGGCAAATTAGTTATCCAATGAAGAAAAAAAATGGCCTTATGATTTCATTGGATCAAAAGATTTTTTTCCACCCAGTCAACGGGGAATGGTGTCAGGAAAACTTCAAGTTAAAGATGGGTATATGATAATTCTTTATTTGCCTTCATTTTATTGTTTGATTACATAGAATCAACTTATATTACTTTGTCTAATTCATTAGGGGAGGGACCACTCAACCAGCTAAAAGTTCTTACGTTGGTCTAGCTTTACCTGGAGATGCAGGATCATGGCAAATAGAAAGCAAGGTAGTGAGTTTTAATATCTTGAATTTTGAATGACTAGTGAAGCATTCAGCTAAAATGTGTTTGCCCTTTGTATGATATTCACAGGGTTATCAATTCTGGACTCAAACTGACAAAGATGGAAGCTTCTCAATTACAAATATTGTACCTGGGAGTTACAACTTGTATGCATGGGTCCCTGGTTTCATTGGAAATTATAAATATGAAGTCAATGTTGATATCAAACCAGGTAAAATATCTTCTTCTCTCAAGTGTGTTAAGTATAAAAATAGTTATGCTTTTATCCAAAGATTTAAACTTTTGGAGCAATTGATTCATGGCATGGCATTAGAATAGAGTTCACTTTTGTTGCCTTAATAAAAAGTTAGTTTTCACTTAAAAATTTAAACTTTTGAGATGTCATGATACCCAGATTAATTATAACTTGTTTCCTAAGATAACTTGTATGTAAAATGTAATGTAGGAGACAACATAAACTTGGGTTCACTTGTATACAGTCCTCCAAGAAATGGTCCTACTTTATGGGAAATTGGGATCCCAGATAGGTCAGCTGCGGAGTTCTATGTACCAGACCCTTACCCAAAGCTTGTGAACAAATTGTACCTAAACGATAGCAAAAACAGGTTAGCCCAAAACTCATTGTCAACAACAAATTTTGACACTTTATTTTCAGTTTTCCTCAAAGTATTTCTACTGTGACAGGTTTAGGCAATACGGCTTGTGGGGACGTTACACTGATTTATATCCAAAAAAAGATCTCATTTTCACAGTCGGTGTTTCTGAGTATCAGAAGGATTGGTTTTATGCTCAAGTTACCAGGTAAATTTTGTTTAACATACAGAAATTTTTATGATTGTCATCATCAGTTTAGTTTTCTCCTCTAAATTACACACTGATGCATATAGGACCACAGAACCGGGCAAATTCGTTCCAACCACATGGCAGATTCAATTCCAGCTTGAGAATATCATAAAGGGAGCAAACTACACACTGCAATTGGCCTTGGCATCTGCCACTAATTCTGAATTGGAGGTACAACAGTTTACTTTTTTCATGATTGATCCTTTTTTTCTGCTATATATGAGTATCATGTATAACATGTTTTGAGATAAATGATCAGGTTAGGATCAACAAGCCGAATTCAAACCCTCCATACTTCTCATCACAAGATTTAATTGGCAGTGACAATGCCATAGCGAGGCACGGCATCCATGGATTGTATAAGTTGTACAGTGTAGGTGTAGACAGTAATCAATTGGTAAAAGGAAAAAACACCATCTATTTGACACAGTCAAATGCCAAAACTCCATTTGAAGGAATTATGTATGATTATATTCGATTGGAGACTCCTCCAACAACTAAAAAATAAACTTCATTGTGCCTTGAACTTGTATAGTTGAGTGATCTGCATTAGGATTCTTTCATCTTGTAATTTGCAGACAAGCATGCATCATAACATCAGCTTTTGCATATAGGAATCATGAAATTATGATCAGAGAATAAAACCGGTATTTTCTTTTAATATACCTGTGTCTTCTTGCTTGTTGTATTTGTATGACGAAGAATATTGATATTAAGAGATGGATAGGTTGCTTATTTTTTGTTGTTATTAATCCATTTTGCTGATACAGAATTATAAAAAAAAAATCTTTAAAAATTTGATGTATTTGGTGCTCGAAAATTAATTTGATGGGTGATCAATACTTTTTTCAGTTTGAACTTCAATGATCATAATCCCCTTCAAATTTTGAAATGGAAGCCTGTAAAAAATTGTTTGCTTCAGTTGCCATGTACAGAGCTAGAAGAATATTACATATTTATTAAAAGAAATGGGCTGACACAAGAAAATGCAATGAAGAAATATAATGTAACAGTATATTGGTATACCACAAATAAACTCAGAGAGAGAACAGAATAGAATTTTACACTTTGTAAGTATTATTCAGTCAACACTGATCACAGAGTTAGCAAAGGCTATATATACAAGAAACAAGGAGACAATAGGAAAGTTAACTAAGCTAACTGTCACGTGTAGAAAAACAGAAAAAAACAGTAACAGGCAATTCCGGTTTGATAAACTAACAGCACAGCCACGTTTAACAACCCATAAAAACGTGTAAGACTAAAACTAGTTTTTCAATCTCTAACCATGTCGAACAAGAAACTCAATTGACTAATAAAAACCAAATCCTAACAAAAACTCAATACGACAAACACACATAATGCTAAGAACAAAAACAAAAAGATTCATTCTCATACCCTACGTTCAGTTTCTGAAATCTAAAACACTTATGCATACTCTTTATTCAGGAACTTGGCTTCAACGTGTTTCCAATATCAATAACAAATCGATACTTCACATCTGCTTTGAGGAGGCGTTCCATTGCAGTGTTCACATAATCCATTTCAATAACTTCGATATCAGGTTTCACATCATGCTTCGCAGCAAAATCGATCATTTCTTGCGTCTCTTTCATCCCTCCAATTGCACTGCCACCAACCATCTTCCTCCCTGTCAATTGTGCAGAGTTATGGTGAGAATAGTAATCACATCACGATTCAAAACCCGGAAGTGTGTAATTGATGATATTATTTTCTATGCATGCTTACCCGTAAGTAAGGAAAATGCTGGAACCTCCAGAGGCTTCTCTGGTGCACCAACCATGACTAATTTACCATGAGCCTTCAACAGGCCAATCAAAGGCACGAGAGAATTATCAGCAGAAACTGTGTCAATGATTCCATCAAAGGTTCCCATTACAGCCTACACAGACATTTTGTCATGAACATTAGAAGTTGGTGAATGCTTTTACTTCGCAACAAAGAAGCAACTTTATAACACACACAACATCTAACTAGTGACGAACATTTTCTTAAAAATGTCACCCAAAACTTTTCTAACCCTAGTATTTTGAAGGAAAAAAAAAAACCCTAATTTTTGTTACTATAAATTTTGTGAGTAATAATTACCATCATCTCATCTTGTTCACGGCTAACAACAAATGAATCAGCTCCCATGTGTTCAATGGCTTCCTTCTTTTTGTTGGGAGAGGTACTAATTACTGTGACCTTAAGTCCAAGAGCTTTGGCAAACTTGACAGCCATGTGACCAAGTCCACCAAGACCAACCACACCGATATGAAGTCCAGGCTTGTCAAGTCCATAATATTTCAAAGGGCTATACACTGTGATTCCAGCGCACAGAAGAGGTGCAGCAGCATCAAGAGGTATGCTATCTGGAATGCGAACCACAAAGCGTTCATCTGCAACCATTGAGTCAGAGTAGCCTCCGTAAGTTATGGTGCCATCAACATACTTGGCACTGTATGTGAGAATCATTTTGGAGCAGTAATTCTCAAGATCTTCACTACAGTTCTGACAGGAGTAACAGGATCCAACCATGCACCCCACACCAACTCTGTCTCCAACTTTGAACTTCTGCACCTTGCTTCCCACCTCTGTCACCACACCAGCAATCTCATGCCTACACAAATTACAATCAAATTTAACATGGTATATGATGAACTCACCCTCGTTTACATTTAGAACAGCGGAAAATGCTTTAAAAAGATATTGTGTAGTGTTATAAGACTCAATTATTAAAGAAATATGATATTTTTTAAAATAATTTCTTATTTTTTTATTTTTTCATTTTTTTTATATAACCACTTGAAAATGTTATCTCAGATTATCAAAAATTGTTATAATTTAGTTGTGAAATTATTAATATATGTAATTGATTTAGTTGAATCATGGATGATAGGTTATCCTTTTAATGTAATATCTAAGATATTGCTTTTAGGTGTATTAAAACTTTTTTTTTGTTACAAAAGTTACTTGAAAAATTGAAAAAAAAAAATTATTTCTTAAAAGTATTAATCATTTAAAAATATTATTTATAAATTTCCAATAATAATAAAAAAAATTAAGAAAGGTCAGATAAATAGAGTTATTTTAAAGGGTAAATATTAGTAATAAATTAATATTTTAACAAACAATTCCTAAAAGTTCATTATTTTCTTCTGGATTCAGACTTTATACACTAAAAAACAATCTTACAAGTCATGACGAATCACTCTAACCCAATACACATCATTTTCACAAATTATCTAAAATCAATCCCTACAAATATCTAGGAATAATAAAAGTCATCAGAATGTGGAAAAGGAAAAGAAAAGCACATTATATGGTTGACATATACGTACCCAGGAACAATAGGATAGATTGAACAGCTCCACTCATTCTTTAACATATGTAAGTCTGAGTGACATATTCCACAGTACATTACTTTAATTGCAACATCTTTCTCCCCTGTAGCCCTGCCAAAATTATACACGTCAACATTTCTTCAAAACTCGATTAAAAATTAAATTATCACTCAACATAATTATTTATTTTGGCACTCAAGAAATAAAAAATTATTAAATATTTTTCCCTTGTCAATTTAACTTATATTATATATTGGGTTGGACTTCCAAAAAGTCTAAACTTATCAAAATCATATCCCTAATGATATATTTGTTATATTCATGAAGAGAGTAGAAAAATTCATTTACGATATTCAAGGTGCAATCTAAATAAAATCATGATTCCAATTTCGTTTGCCGATTAGTCTAAAAATTGGACACCGGGTTTATGGTATATTTGTTCTTCTTTTTTTTACCAGGATCTTGGAATAGAAATTTAGAAATATGTGGGTAGATAAATTAGTTTTATAACATTATTCTGTTTTAGTTTATTTTCTTTATTTTTTAGTTTTGAAAACTTTATAACACTTCTTGATATGATTCTCTAGTATTTTTATTTGATATTACTAAAGGTTAATTCACTATAATAAAATTCATGAATACCGACTAATTTTAGTAAGAAAAAAAAAAAAAGAAAACAAACAG
>Ga0209389_1006113_pt1 | contig 10413 bp, 5 predicted proteins | sample CowpearedBW_FD_187526 | JGI IMG/M metagenome (GOLD analysis project Ga0209389, IMG submission 187526) | Root nodule microbial communities of legume samples collected from California, USA - Cow pea red BW (SPAdes) (version 2) | ecosystem: Host-associated > Plants > Roots > Nodule | place: USA... | reverse complement strand
TTTAAGATTTATCTTTCCTTTCATAACCCTTCACTACTGCCACAACTGTTGCTTGTTAATCATCATCTATAGTGGCACAAATTAACCTAAAATTAGCCTGGAATGTGTAAGCAGTGCTGAAGATTAGCGATACAAAAGTTACCGTCAATCGTTGAAAGTAAAAAAAGTTGAGAAGTGACAAATTTGTTTGCAACATGGATGAATTACAATGAAGTGTTTCGCAATGTAAACCTTAATTGGTTTTTAGGTATAATTTTAATTTAGCTGCGCTGGATTTGGATAACAGGTGAACATCATCTAATTTAAAAAGCCAAAGAATAATACGGGGAAATTTTCTAATCACTACTTTCTCCATATGTTCAGTCAACTAATATCTCTTATTCTGATCAAGGACAAGAAAAATCATTGTGACTATTAATCAGGCTCATCGATGTACATCATAGATTCATACAACCTATCTCTATACTTTCCAAAATTAGCAAAATCAAATTGGCGCAACTATGCTTTTTCTGTGATATCAACAACTCTCACAGGAAGATTGGAGCCATTACTAGCGTAATCGTTGCGAGCATCTTTATAAGGACATGGATTGAAGGACCAGCTGTGTCTTTGAATGGATCTCCCACCCTGCCAAATTAGTCAAATTTCCAAACATGTAAATTATTAATCCAGCATATAAAAAATCACGAAAAGGAAAACACTGTTAGCAATTACGCTAGCCTAGGTGAAGTGAAGACTTGTTAAAAGGACCTATAGTTGCAGTACATCATATCTTCCATTAATTTCCAAAAACAAACTATATAGGGTCCCAGTTTACATCGACAATCAGACAACAAAATAACAATTGTAGGAAAAGCATCGTTCATGCTATCTCCTGTGATTTTTATCCAAAGGTATGTAGTTAAAGTTTAGGTTGGTGGTTGAGGAGGACTCGAAACAAGAACAAAGTAAAAAAATATAGCTCCAAGGATAACGCTGGTACTGGGGGCAATGATACTAAAGGATCTTGTCAAAACGGTGATAATGGATTAGCAGTAGTGGGTCGCTTGGCATGGCTGCAATTAGGGGAAAAAATTACCATGTGCAACATAATGATAGGGTGAAGAAGATATGAGGCGGTGTTAATAAAAGGGACAGCATAAGGAATAGGATGAAACTGTTCTGGTTAACGGCACATTGAGGCCACAGGTCAGGGTCACAAAGGCAGTCATGGCAATGCAACAGACACATTATAAGCACAATAACCGTTGCTGCTAGACAGAACAGAAAAAAAGAGAGCCCCGACTATACTTATAATCAACAGCAACCATATTGAATGGCTGAATATAAAACTTTACAAGAAACTACAAACCACATTCCACATATAAGGAAACAAAAACCTATTTATTACTTCAAGGGAATAGAGAACCCAGTGGAATAAGCAAACGGTAACTTACGTATCTCCGGTTACGGCTGCTTTGTGAGCTTCACTTCCCTTCCCTCCAAGAGCTCCAGTCTCAATGTACTTCTTTGCATTATCCCAGGCACCACCAGCTGTGTTCAGAAAAAGAGCCATAAGAATACCAGACACTGTTGCAAACATGAGCAAAGCAGCCACCACTTTAGCCCCGAGTAAAGGTTGTCCTGTATAGTAGCCCAAAATTCGGAATACAAAACCTGCATGTGATGGAAAGATAAAATATAGTAAAGTCTACGTGGCATAAAAAATATTTCATATCATATAAATATAAGAATAGCGTATCACTAAACAGGTCATCTCAAAAAGGCAAAAGATCAAACAGACAGCTGATTCCCAGGTTTTTTTTTATAAAGTCTGCTCCAGAATTTTTCGCAAAGATAGAATTTGAGAGATGAGGGGCTCGGGGAACAATTACTTACTACTACCAACAAACTAATGCAAGAATTAAAAAGATATAAGGGAGGCAGAACTCGTCGGAAAAACAAAACATTCAAATATAAAGGTTAATATGAGAGATACAAGAACTCCCCAAAACAAGTTCATGCGATCAAAAGCCTATCCAACAATTATGTTGGTCACGTAATTATAAAACAAAAGAAAATTAGCATAACTGTTTCCATTCTCCCCAGCTTTCACTAATGATAATATATGTGCAAATACAAATAAAACTTAACGCACCGACTACAATAGGTGAAATGATTGCCAATGCACCAGGTTTTATCATCTCTCTTAATGATGCAGATGCTACAATAGCAACACAGCGACCATAATCTGGTTTTTCCTTGTAATCCTGTTCAAAGTATAAACAAGAAAAAAAGAGAGATTATCAAAACTTAATTGAGATATATAATATTACATTACAAACATAAACTCACCATTATACCAGGCCTCTCAATGAACTGCCTTCTCACTTCATTAACAACCTCTTGTGCAGTTCTGCCGACAGCAGAACAGGCCCAAGCACTAAAGACAAATATAAGCATGGAACCTAGCAAACCACCAACGAAAACTTCGGGAATTGCAATATCAACCTGTAACTCAATCACAAGTTGCACTTAGAAGAACCAATGATGAGACAAAGTAATAAAAATAATAATATAATAATCAGGGTGGTGACTTCAATATGTTCCTAAAAATGCACGTGTTTTGGTTGTAGTCCATGCATCTTTAATCTTTCAAACTGGACATTATAAAGGCAATTTCTTCCCAATGCAACCAATCATTAAATTTACATCTAGCTTGAACATTTTATTCTTTTTAAACATATTCAATCTATGTTGGAATAGAAGTAGTTTCGTGGATGGAATCAATTGTCCTATGGAGGAAGCAAGTGGACCAAGTTATAATCAAATTGTGGCCCATGGACGTTACACTAGAAAGAGTTTACCCTGACTATTGATTATAGCTTTTGACCTAGTGGTAAATTCTTAATCCAACAATTGGTAACAGGGTCAAGATTTCAAGTTTGATTCCTAACGAAGAGAGGGAGATTGTTGTGGGTGACATCAATTGTCAAGTACTAGAGGTCACGTGAACCAAGTTACAATCAAATCGTGATCTTAGGTTATTATGCTCCTAGATAGGAGTTGCACTTTGAGTATCACCTATAGCTTTTGGCCCAATGTTAAACACTCAATCCAACATGAAGTAAATTGTACCAAAACAATAACATGAAATATAATAAGGACCTAAAAAATTTATACTTCATTAACTAGGAGCTAGTCCTGCACACCTGTTTAAAAGGTTCATGAGCAAAAGCGGAAACCTCGTCCATATAAGCACTAAACAAAAGGAAAGATGCAAGAGCAGCAGAACCAATAGCAAAGCCTTTGGTGGTAGCTTTGGTCGTGTTTCCTACTGCATCAAGGACATCCGTTATCTCTCGGACACTTTCAGGCTGAAAACAGGTTGACTGTCAGAACGCATGACATGAGAAATCTCATAACACAATGGACCATATTATTCTGGCAATAACTACCTGCTGACTCATCTCCACAATTCCTCCTGCATTATCAGCTATTGGGCCAAACATATCCATAGTAAGAATATAGGCAGCAGTGCTTAGCATTCCCATCGTTGCCACAGCAGTGCCAAACAACCCACCAGTTGGGGTTCCTGATTCGTCTACTAGTCCAGAGGTGCGACCCAGCCAGAAAGCTGAGATAATTGACACACTGATGACAAGGACAGGAAGAGCAGTAGATTCCAGACCCAAACTGACTCCAGCAATTATATTAGTCCCATGACCAGTGGAACTGGAAAGCGCTAATATGCGCACAGGCTCATGCTTGTAATCAGTATAATACTTGGCAATCCAGACAAAAATGTATGCAGTGATAATACCAATCAACCCACACAAGGCAAAATTGAACCATGCTGAAGGTGCTTGATCAGTGTAAAGTAACCAGCGGGTAGACTGCAAAAGTAATTCAATTTAAAAATTAGGCAGAAAATAACCCGTGCAACAAAAAATTGAAAAATGATAGGTACGTTATTTTAGTCATAATTGACAAATGAATGCTTGGCCAATTGGAACAATGAATGCTTGGCCAATCCAGGAAATATAAAAAAGTCAAATTAAAAGAACACAAATGAAGATTAACTATTACCAAACCAAATGCCAAAACAGCTAAGACTATCGTATAAGAATATCCTTTTTGAAGAATTGTCATCGGATCCTCCATTGGAGCCATTACTCCAGTTTCACGTGTTCCCCGAATAGAAAATATTCCAACTGACGATACCACCAAATCGAAGGAGTGAACAACAAGAGGAAACAAGATGAAGCCCGATGGATCTGAATCAAAATTGAAAACATCATATTGGATGGGCACGAATACAAGTAATAGATCAGAAGTAAGCAAGAAAGCGACACAATAGAGCAACTCAAGTATTTGCCTGCAATTTTACAACGCTGTGCCATTGATCCACCAAGTATCATGGCACTGATTATTTCAGCTGCAATACTTTCAAAGAGATCAGCACCTCGAGCAGCACAATCTCCCACATTGTCACCAACCTTAAAATCAAAACAAAACCAATATGGTACCGATGGAAGCACAAGTTCAGAAAAAAAAAGTATAGGCAGAAAAAACAAAAGCACAAGTCAAGGAAATTATAAACATTAGACAGTTCTTCTCATTGATCTTATGTAACTTTTGCAAGTATCAATCAATTTTACAAAAGATGAAAATATGAATCCAGAATGTTTATCAGTTAATAATGTCTTTCATATAACAATACTTTCTTTATTCTCTTACCGTCAAGGCTTAAAGCTCAACATTATAGTTAAAAGAAAATGAAATATAGACACCTCAATGCACTTTGTTTATTTATCCAATAGGTTGGCAAAACAAAAATGATCATAAAATTTGGAAAAATCTCAGAAATCTCTGACAAATTAAAAATAAATACAAATATTCAGAAACTTCAAATCAGAGAACACCCTAAATAGGTTCAGTTATACAGTTGACTCATGGATGGTAAATTACATTTTTGTGTTTCAATCTCACTTAGTGGGATAAGGCTTTTGTTGTGTTTCCACCTTTAAATAGAACCATGCAGACATACTTCTCAAGCTACTTATAAAGATATAATATTATTTCAAAATCATTTCCACAAACTCTCCTGCATTTCAATGAACATTAGCATAGTGTTTGATTTCAGTTAGAAACCTTAGCACAAACGTTCAACTCAATCCTTCCTCTCATGTCTTTCCATTAACCTGACTTGGAACAACCAACAAATTTTAATGCATAGACTCAACGAAACAAATTAAACAAAAACAAAACAATTACCAGATCAGCAATAACAGCAGGATTCCTAGGATCATCTTCAGGTATTCCCTGTTCTACTTTTCCAACAAGGTCTGCTCCAACATCAGCTGCTTTGGTGTATATTCCACCACCCAACTGAGCAAATAGAGCAACAAAGGAGGCACCAAATCCATATCCAACTAGAAGAAGAGGTACTGAGAGAAAACAAAAATGTTCAAATAAACCCCAATTAGCGAGAGAATAGGTGAGATAATGGACAAAAAATTAATCATGCCATGCCATAGTGAGATAGACAATCAATATACCTTAATAATTGTGGGCATATCAGCTAACACTTATTTCAGTCAATTTAATTATTGGCCTTTGGCTCAATATAAGTCGAGTGGGAACATTTAATGAGAAATTATATAAGGAACCATTTATGACCTCAATCAAACCTCCCCCAAGTTCACCAACTCGGCTCTCTTTTTTATTTTCAGTTTACAAATGCACATAAAAACTCACCAATTTATAAACATGGAAAACTAGCTTGAAAAGATAATGATGAAACATACAGAGCAACATGTATGTTGAATAATAACAATATTAAAATTTCAAACTTTAAAAAATATTCTATGATGACAAGTTAGGGGGAGAAGTCTACACTTACAATCAGTAACCTTCATTGAACCAGGTGTGTCCACTCCCAACCAAACATAAAATGTGGCATAAAGGACTGCTATACCAATTACAGCCATACCAACAACAATGATGGCAGATAAACCACCTGCACGAGTAGCTACCTGTGCAAATTCCTTCCAGTTAACACACGAATAGTGAACTGTTCATAGTTTTCACAGAAACTGATAATGAACTAATTATGGTTTAACCTGCAATGCTTCTCTTGCAGACCGTCTCGCAGCACTAGAAACTCTCACATTGGCACGAACTGACACCCACATCCCTACATATCCAGCAATACCCGAACAAAGGGCACCTAAAAGGAAAGCAGCTACAGTGATGTATGCAGAAGTTGACCTGAAACAGGATGACAATGACAGATAAGAACAAGTAAACAGCTAAAAGTATTCACAGCATATGTATTTTATGACATCACCTTCCCAGGCCAGAAGATTCCTGTTGAGGAGTTGTACTGCGAAACAAATATATGCAAAGAATAACAACAGCAAGCAACATGGCCATCTTGGATATACTACCATACTGGGTCTTGAAAAATCCTTCAGCTCCATCTCGTATAGCATCTGCTATCTAGAAAGCAATATGATAAGCTCAGGACAAGAAAACAAGGGTTCATGGTGATGTGATCCAACTGTCAATCAGTCATCATAAAAGGCACTAAGATGTACAATAACTTAAACACTCAGACTATTTTGGTCAATCGAAAAAAATGGTTCAAAAAATCAGGCTCATTGCATGATAGCATATTAACAAAAGGTTCCACTGCTAGAATTTTATTCATAAGAAAATCTCTTGGTATGTTCTATATTTGAAGATATGCAAAAATGAAATTTAACAAGCCCACCTGTTCCTGGGTTTATATTTCCCCCATTTTGATTAAAAGGAAAGGAAATTTTCTTGGAGGTTGGAAGATAGTTTCTTGTCCTCCCAAAAAAAAGAGAAAATAGAACTCAATAGAAATGTCCTAAACTAAAGATTTGCATGTTCTCACTTCTAAAGTTTTTTTTCATCAAATGTGAAAGCAAAGAGGAAAAAACAATACTCATTAACAGTAATTTTGTAATTAACCAAAGGTTAAACTAAAATTGTGGTCCGTAATCTTGGCACTGCTTTTCATCTCAGTCTTCACAAAAAAGTACCTTTGCATTTTGGTCTCTACATGAAAAAGTATTCCCAAATCGATTCCCACCATTTTCTAAAGTTATAAACACTGTTAGAATTATTCATGTAGGGACCAAATTGAAAAACATTACGGGTGTAGAACCCAAACTGTAGAATCTTTTCTTGTATAGTACATGGGAACTTTATCCTGGTTAAGAAAAATGCAGGAATCACTATTACATAATGATTTTGATGGGGATCAACACTACAGAACTCTCTCTAAATCTCTATAAACAAGGAAAGTAAGAAGAGAGGCTAGGGATGTAGCCAAAGAGTTGTTTCCTTTCACGTTGACACACCAACAATAAAGCAGTACCTCACTGGGTGAGGTTGGCTACATTGATCAACCAAAACCATTAGGCTCTATTATAAAGCAATTTTTCAGTAAAATTATTTAAATCTTTAAGATTTGTCCTAAAATTTTGTTGTCTTTTAATTGTTTTTACTAAAAGACTAGTGTTATGTGATCCTCTTTTCTCACTATAGTCTCAATTGGTATTCTTCTCACATGACCAATCCACCGGCAAGCTTTAATCATTCCTACTCTGTACGTGCTACTCTGTTTCATGCCCTCCAATCCAAATCAAATTAACAATCTAACCTTATAAAAGCGAAACAATAATCACCAAAAAGTGCTATTTCACACACACACACACACACACAAATGTTTTCCCCCTGAGGAGTATATTTTTCAACAAGAATTACACAGGGTTGATACAATATAAACTTCCGGTAAAATAGCCCCACCTGTATGAAAGGGTACAAACGATGTGGCAATATCATTCCATCTCAACCTCTCAGATGGAACTCGGTTCTTAGAATTTGGGCTCACTGGCCATATCTCGGGCCAGAGTGAGATCTCAACACACCATTTCGTGCCAACACTGGACATTTGTAGCACGGACATATGCAGGTAGCCCAATGACCATACACCCTTATGCTTAGGAATATATATCTATAGCACAAAGAAAGGCAGGCGGCCCAATATTGGGTTTAAATACTGTATCGGGTATATGAGGACCTAGCTGAATTTCACATAACTGAGTTTAAGATGAGGACCACCCAAACTTTAAAAGGACTTCGTAGTTCTATCTATAATGTATGTATGATTTTGACAACGATAATCAACCTCATCCTCTTTCATAGGATTCACAGCAATAAACTCGTCTTTCAACCACAGAGAAATAGTTGATTATTGAGAAAATCCCTATTGTAGTATTGATCTCCTAAAACGAAATTGCTGATTTTAGGAATGCTTAGAGGAGATGGACCACACGTTAGAGATTGCAGTAATTATAGGAAATAGATTTACCTGAACCATTTCAGGAGGTCCCTCATCTTTTGCGAGCACCCACTTTGTAAGATAAATGGCAACAAGGAAGCTGAGAATGCAAACAGAGATGACAAACACAATAATTGGAGAGGTACTGGCTCCCACGTAAAAGATAGCACCCAGCCCAAGGAGCAAAATAACGAACAGGACACGAACATTTATACTGAGCAGAATCCGAAATATCTGCAGCAAAGTGTAAAACAGGAGTGGACAAAATATACAGACAGTTGCAGACAGATATACAACAATGAAGAAGTGAGAACTTTGTTATATTGTTATGGTTTAGGAACGAACCAGAGGGGTGTAAGGTTTAGTGCGCATGTTGGGAAAAACTCTGGGCTTGTCCTGGTAAGCCCCCAAACCCAAAGTACCGCTCTCCATGTCATTTTCCATCATTATGGAATGTGTGGAACTCGCCCTCCGCGCTACAGAATAAGGGTTGTACTCACCACCTCCTTGGGGCAAGTCAGCCCCTGAACCCGGTCGCTGAATTTTGAATTGTCTTTTCAAACACCCAAACAACGATTTACGCTTCCTAAGGGAATCAAACTGCAACGCCTCCCTTCTCGCTCCTCTCCGCAGCCGCAACAGGAGTTAGTGCTGAGACTGCCCAAAATTAATCACAAAAAATAATTTATCATACATTTGAATGAATAATGCAGCAAATGATACTGCATCAGTGCCTAACTAACTAACAAAGATGGATCCAAATGCTTATGCTTGGATTCGATTTGGCATTGAATTAGAATAGATCCGCATCCTCGTCTGGAATGGGATCTGAGTGAAATCCTAAATTGAGATCGCAGATCTAATAATCCTTACGAATTGTTTGTGGTGAAGAATTGGTCGCAATTGCTGTCACAGCCACCGAAAGGAATTTCTTCCTCTATACCTTTGTCTGAAGGAGAAATGCATGTGAGAGAAAATACACAACACAATGAATCAAATAAATTAAATCAAATCAAATCAAATATAATACTATACTAACTATTTCTACTTCCCCTTCGCCTTTCTTCTCTTGATTCTTACATTTCTTAATTTACATATATAAGCCACTCTCTTCTTAACATGTCAGAGATATCCAATAACATTGCGACATCTCATCTTAACTGCACTCTAATTGGCTACTTACTCATGTCATTCCCTTCCTTCTAACTACTAACTACTAATTAATATTAATAATTAATAATTAATACATACTACCACAATTTAACCATTTTTTTTAAACATTTCTAAATCTATTTAAATCTTATTTTTAAAATTCAAGACTAATATTAATTGTTTCATTGTTAACATTTATATTCTTAAACTGTACTTAATGAAAACGAGAAGAGTTTCCTTTGGCATTCCTAACTTTTGTTATGCTTATATTAATAAATACGAATTCATTATTAAAATTCACGATACAAGTATATCTTTAATAAAAGTAAATGTTATATTTATAAAAAAAATAGTTATTTGGTGTTATTTCATCATATTCCATCGGAGTTATATAAATAAATTCACGTTTCCAATATATGTTATTCATTTATTGTACATTTATTATTTTCGTCCACTTTTAAGAAAAATAATCTTTAGAATTTGAGAAGAAAAAAAAATATAATGATGTTAAGTAAATTAAGAAAAAATATGTGTGTGTGTGTTTTTATTGAAGTTAGTAGTTAGTTAATGGTAATATTCTTAAATTTGATGAGATATTAGTTTGAATTTTATGATGATTTTTTTAAAATAAAGCAAATATATTTTAATTTTCATACACTAAAAAATATACACGGTGCGTGCGCGTGTGTGATTTTATCACGTTTTGATTTTATTCGATATGAAATTATGAAATATATTTAGAGAAAGGTTCTTACATATGGGAAGTATATTAAAAGTAAGAAATGAAAAATAAAAAATACACTAATGATGTCGTTTTAAAGGAAAATTTTTTGGAGAAAGAAATATTTGTAGAATATGTAATAAAATTAGTTATTATATATATATATATATATATATATATATTT
>Ga0209389_1006111_pt1 | contig 10415 bp, 9 predicted proteins | sample CowpearedBW_FD_187526 | JGI IMG/M metagenome (GOLD analysis project Ga0209389, IMG submission 187526) | Root nodule microbial communities of legume samples collected from California, USA - Cow pea red BW (SPAdes) (version 2) | ecosystem: Host-associated > Plants > Roots > Nodule | place: USA... | reverse complement strand
TATATATGAAATCTATCAAACCAATCAAAAGCCAAGAAAAAAAAATAATCACTTGCTTTCTTTCTATGCATGTGTTTGAGAACAAATTAATAAAGAAATTAATGGAAAAACAACAACACAAGCAATATACCAAAGAATATACCGGATATAATTTCTCATAACTTCAATAATTTATGAGAAGCAACTATCAAAGAGGAACAATAATAAATCACTACAATCACAAATAAAGACACAAAAATTTTTAACGTGAAAAACTCCTTAAATCAAGGGCACGAGTCATCCAGACCAAAGACATAGTTTCACTATGACCAATAAGAGTACAAACGAGTCTCAATCAACTGCATAAATTAGTGACAACACCCAACTAAATATCAAAACAACAAATGTTTCAAATAAATAAGAATAAAGAGAAGAAAAACCTATAAAATCACTACTGCAGTGCAAAATTAATTTCTTCCAACTGAGATTTCGTAACGATGATCTGACCGGTCAGAATGAAGAAAATTGTGTTCCAAACCTGGTATAAAATTTTCAGTACGATCCAACGGTGAACAAATCCGCAGTGCTAATTTTATGGTGACAGCTCAGTGAAAAACGATTTTTCCCTCTACCTCCCTCAATGTGCTAGGGTTTTTAGTGAATTTTAACTCTTTTGTTCTATCTCTCTTCTTATTTTGCGGCCCCTCTCCACTAAGTTAACTCGACTCTGTTAAGTGAGATATAAGCTTCTCAAGTTTTGAGCTTTTTCTTTTTACGTAAGAAGAGAGCCTAATACTCAACAAAAATTGTTGAATTACAACTTTAATTTATAAGAATGAAAAATGAGAAACTTGTTCCTATTATGTCCAAAAACTCGCATCGTTTAGAAGTCAAAACCGATTTAAATACTAATTGATAACAATTTTATCATTGAACTTAAAATCGGAAAAGACTTAAACATATATTATTGAATTATTGAAAAGAGAAGAATGTTATCGATGAGAAATTTTTGTATATCAGTCATTATATATTTGTATGTATATCAACTTTATGAAAATGGAGTAATTAATAAAGTGATCAAACATTTGTTGACAAGTGGTTACGTTTTCTCCTTGAAAAAAACTGAGTAAAGGAAGGAAAGCTTTTTGTAATGTTTGGATAATGCCCAATAAAAGAGGGTAATGGCTCCTCCACTTCTCTATTTTTTTTAATGATTCTTTTATCATATTTTTTAACTTCCTTTTTGTATTCTCTTAAATTATATTTTGGATGATGTTATACCAGACGACCACACAAACCAATTTGACACATTTAATTTAAAGAGTGAGGTTTTTACCTATGAAATAATGCGATTTCAATAGGAAATTTACTTTCTTATTAGTTCATGTTACAATACATTAAAGAACAATTGAAAAAATTACTATAATAAGGCTTTGTCGATTAAAAATTCACAATTGAAAAACTTACAAAATTGTTATGATTGAGAGAACAACATAAACACTTGTTTCTTGTCTTTTTGTCATAATACATGTTGAGTTTTAAAAGTAATGTGAATGGGAGAAGTTTGTGATCTTTCCCTTTGAGTAGAGCTTTTGAAGGTTGGAAGAAATTAAAGGTTTTGTTCAAAGCTTTGTGATTGAGAGAACTTTGATTATATGATAGCCACTTGTTTGGTTGTGAACATTTGACATCTTTGGGTATTTTGTGATTATGATTGTTGTTGTTTAATTTAATGCATGGAACCACTTCTGAGGGGATAAGAAAATGTCAACCACTTTCTATCTACATGCTATGATATGAACCACTTTTAATTTTGTAGGGCAGAATAGCCAAACTAACGAAGCTTTTACTTCCAGCACCTCCAACAATTTCTTAATGTACCCCACAAAATTTTCAAAATGACCATTTTGTCTTTTTCAAAAGTGACTTCAAAATTACATAAATGTACGAGATTATTTCGAAATATGTTTTTGGAATGAAGTTTTCAAAATAAAATTTTCGAAATAAATATAATACCTTTCAGAATTAATTTTGTAGAAAAATATTATATGAAATATATTTTGAAAAGAGCTTTTCAAAATATAAAGAATACATTATAGAAAGAATTTTGCAAAATGAGTTTTTTTTTTTTCACATTTCTCTCTTCTTCTTTTCTTTTAGTGTTCTTCCACTCTTCTTCTTCCTTTGTAGTAGTGGTGATGATAATTATGATGATGGTGATGGTGACAACAATGCCATTAATGGTGTGGTGCATTATTGAAAGATATTTGAGTCATGCTCTTTTATTAAAGAGGTGTATCTAGTGATTCTGAGAGTGTAGGAAACAATAACTATCTAAGTAACATATAAAGTCCAAGAAACTGACCCAATTTCTACAATATCTAAAAGTTGATGACAATTTCTTTTTCCACCCTATACTTTCTTTGTATACTATCGTGATATTTTTTGTCGTATACTAGTATGAAGTTTTCGAAATATTTAAACGTGAAAGCTATAAGAGACTACTTTCATTTGACGTTAAAAAGGAAGAAAGAATATTTTCTCAAATTGAACGTCCTTGAAGAGAAAGAAGAAAATTATTTGATTAATGGATGTTTTTACTTCTATAAAAGTCAAATAGTCTACAAAGAAAAGAGACAAAATATTATTGATCTAGTTTTTATGTTTTTTTGGAAGTTTAATATATTCTTTAAATGATTCTCCTTAAACATGAATTTAATTAATTTTACTCTTTATAACTTTTTGATTTTAACCTTTGTGACCGCTTAATAATAACGCGAAACATGTATTAAATTAAAAAAATATACATATTTCTAAAGTAACGAAAAAAATAAAATAAATATCTTCTATACAAGAAAAGTTCATAACAGAAGTTTCCTAGTGTTAAAACAGTATCGTTAGAGACTTAAATTAGAAGAACCATATAAATGAAATAAACATAAACTCAACAAAAATCTTAAGCAAGCCCAACAATCTTGTAGAGCCTACAGAAAAGTACACTAAGAAAAAGTTAATTTTTTATATTATTGTTTTAAAGAAAAAAAAACTAACCTAATTTTCATTTTTTTAATGTGTAATTTTGGTCATGTCAATTAAATTAAAATATATAAAAAAATAGTTTTAATTTTGAAAAAAAACAGTAAATTAGTTCAATCAATCATATAAATTTAGAAAATATTAATTAAAAAAAAACAAGCTGTGAAAATATTAATACCAACAATGGATGCAATGTCCTAATAAGTCTACTGTTTATTTATTTTAAGATGATTAAGATTATTTTAACATTCATATATTAAATTAAATATATATTTTTAAATTTCTCTTTGGCTTAATCTTATAATTTATTTTCTCTTTTAAAAAAGGACTAATATTACGATTGAAAAATAATGCACCAATGCACCAAAATTGTATTTTAGAAAAAAAAAAGGTGAAAAATGAAGATGGAAGAAAACAACACACTCATGCGCACACTCAGGTAGCCCTAGCTCTGAACATCGAACACAAACACAGTCGAAGGTGTTGCCTTGGTATGTTCTTCTATCGTTCCTTTGTTCATCTTTCTCGTTTTTTTCCTCTTCCAAACACCATTTTTTTTTTATCACTGCACAAACTCGAGAACCAGTGGATTTTCTCAATTGAGTATCTAACTACACTATCTCTGTTCCATTCCACAGACCAAAGATGGTGCAGTGGCAGAGACACATTTTCCCCTTCCTTCGCCACCTTCACAAGCGAGTTGTGGATCCCCACCATGCCAATCCTTCAGCTCCAAGCCTTGTCATTTCTCGCTTAGCCTCTTCTCTTTCACAAGGTTAAGACTTTTCTCTATTGCCCTTATTCATGTTTTTACTTTTGTGGTCTTAGTTATGTGGAAGTTGTGACTTTTAAGGGTTCGTTAGGATAAACCTTGCTTTGGTTTTGTAGGTCAGGTAGGGAGGAGAGCGTGGACAATTACGACACCAACTTTGCCCTGTTTCTCAAGACCCATTTTTCTTGGTTTCCAACATCAGGTAAAATTATGTTTTGATCGCATGATCACTGGTATAGTAAAACTAAGCGTTGTTTTGACTGAATTGTTAAATCATTTTGTCACTAAAATTTATGGTTTGGAAAAAGTTCGGACATCCATTTGCGGTGTTTATACCCTGAGAGAGAGAGAAGTGGGACATGCGATGGTGATGTTATAAAAAGAGAGCGATGAAGGGAAATAAGAGTGTAATTGGGTGTGAGAGGTGTTAAAAAATTGGGGTTCTTTGGACGTCATTCAAATCACAAGTGTCAGTTTAAGTTTTTTTTTTGTCAAAATTAATTCTGCCAAACTTTAAAAGTAATGGATTCCAAGGCATTTTCTTAATCTTTCAACTCTAAAGTTTGAACCGGGAAGGTAGAGCATTTTCATGTACTATAGTGAATTTTATTTTTCCAGCAAGGATGTATGTAGTAATAATAGTAACCCAGTTAAAGTTAACTAGTGTATACTAAATAATTGCAATGGTTGTCTCTTGCAACTAAATAGTAGATTCTCAATGTTTTCTCCTTTAGAGAGGTTATATCCAGGCTAAAGATTCATCTGATTGAAAGTTAATAAAACTACTCATAAAAGAGATAAGAAATACTCTTGTAGGAAATAAGCAACCTCAGAGATGGATCAGCAACAGAACATTGCAGTATGTGTGAATATATACAGAGAGAAGACAGATGCCATAAAAGAACAGATTGGCCTTGGGATCAAGCTTCTTTCTATGAGTTTTAAGGGGGTACTGATGTATTAAAGATATTTCAAAAGCATGAAGTGAAGTAACATCGCATGGTTTGCCACAGTTTTCCTAAAGGGGAAAGATGTTGCAAGTATGGAGTAGGAATACAATTGATGAGATATGCAGTATTAAGAGAGCAAAACACCAAAAAATAGATTGAAAAAGAAGAGCATGTGTAACATTTAAAAGATGTTGGTGTTTTTGTTCAACGATTCCATTTTTTTCAGTGGTCTGTTCGGATAGTCTTAACACATTTTCCAAATTGGGTTTCAATATGTTGAACAAATTTCATATGAGCATGAATTTCAGTCTTAGCCACTAAAAAAATCCATGTAAAACAGGTATGATAATCTACAATAGTGAGGAAATACTTGTGACCATGCAGAGAAATTTTGGAACATGGTCCCCGTATATCAATTTGAATTAAATCAAAGGGATGAGATGTATAAAAATCACTTAAACTGAGTGGAAATTTCTTTTGTTTAGCATGATAACAGGTATTACATGTAAATGTCGGTCACTTGAAATACAAAGATAATGTTGCTGCATAACTTTTAATCTATCATATGACAAGTGACCCATGCCATAATGCTACAAATCAATAGGCTGAACATGACATTGTGGATGAACATGACAGATTACAGGGAAGAGGGGTGGACAAGAGTAGTAGTCATGGTGTAAAGATTATCATTCACATAAACTATATCAATCTTCTCTTTGGTTTTCACATCTGGATAGCACAAGAATTTGAACAGAAAATGAGTTCACAATCAAGAGAGGCAACCAATTTCGATATCGAAAATAAATTGAAAGGGAAATCAGGAATATACTATACATCAGTTAAGTAAAATGAGTCATTAAATTTGACAGTTCTAGAGTGAGTGGCATGAATATGTTGACATGAGGGTAATTTTGCCACAATGGGATTAATAGGTGTATACATAAGAAAATTAGAAAGTGAAGAGGACATGGTGAGTAGCACCAGTGTCAAGGATCCAAGAAGTGACTATACATAGATAAACATGATTGAAGGCAGAACAAAAAGTACTTGAGGAAGAAGGTTGTGTGGAGGAGAAGTGATTGAACCAATTTGGTTATTGTGGGAAGAAAAAGGAGTTGAGTTGCCTTGAGTGGACTGTTGTATTAAAGACATCAAGGCTTGATACTGCTGAGGAGTGAATAGAAAGTCCTGAGTCTCTGAAGTTTGCTGTTGATCAGATTCAGTGGTGTCTTGTCAGGGATATCTTATCCTCCTATATTTGTTGTCACTTTTTCTTTATGAATTTGTTTTTTATTTCAAAACAAAATTACCTTCACAACAATTCTTGTTGCTGCTCCCTAAATTGTGCAAACACTTTCTTAGACTTTGTGATCATACTCAGTTATGTTTGGAGTTTTAATAAACAGTTGTTCATATTTAATATTTCCCAAATCATCAAACTAAAACCTCGGGGCTTACTGAGCTAGTGTTATAAGTTTCATAATTTTATGTCTCTGCATGGATTGTTGTTGCTTTCCTACTCTCTTCTTTCATAATTTCATATCCGTTTCAGGGAATTTCAAGTACTGCTCCATTACTAGCAAATTCATCTGAGGAAACACCTGTTTTGTCACCTTTAGTCCCAGTTTCTTCTTTGGGTAGTTCAAAAGGTGAAGACCAGAAGCAGAAAGCTGTTACTAAGCCAGAAAAGGTTCAAGCAATATTAAAGGGAATAAAGCAGGTTTGAGATGCATATCACTGTTCATGCTTGTTTGCTTTTGGTTTTCTTAGCTGCAGTTTGTTTTCCTTCATTTAGGGCATGTTTGGCAGACCTGAACAAGTATATGTTGAGTGAATTTTGTTTGAAATGATTCTAATTTTAAGTGCTTAAAAGTACAATATGAAAACTTATAACTTTTAATATACCGAACATGGCAACATCAAAGGAAAGAAAATAGTCTTTTAATTACTTAAATAATTGAAGAGATTTCACTTTATTCATTCAGTATAATGCGTGTGATGAATGTATTTAGAAATTGTAGCATTCTCCAGCCGCTCCACAATGGTGGTTTGTGATTGCACCACTCTATGAGGTGCTATTGACAAGGCAAATAATATTTTAAAAAGGAACAACTTTTATTTTTTAAATTTAACTAATGCAACTGCATACTATTACGGAAACTGCTTTTCTCCTTCAAAACAGTTTTGAGAGTGGATAAAGTAAAAGAATTTGCTGTACTCTATTGGACTGGACTAGTTTAATCTTTCCAAGTGGAACTGCCACTGCCAGACGCAAGAATTGCACTTTCTTATGTGACAAAATACCACACATCTTTATATATGATAATATGACATAATAATGATGATGACGATGTGAATATATAACACAAATGACATACTTTTAAACAATGCTTGCACTTCTACAACCAAGCTAATAAAGGGCACTTATATAACTGTTGATTGAACGATCAACAGTTGAGTGTTGTGACAAAATCAAGGTTTGCACCCCACTTGTATACCCTAGCTATATCACTAAACAATGTGAGACTGAACCATCATCATTTAGGTACCAATCGGGGGTTCTATACTTATATACTATAGATTGGATATATCCCTAGTCCATGTGGGACTAAAGTATCTGCTTTGAGGTCACAATTTTGGTAATCCCCAATGGCAAGGTAGGGGTGATTCTAACAGTAACAAATTTTGAAGTTAATTACAATCTCAACTTTCAATATTTTAATCAGAAATTGTTAGTGCTGAAGTGCATTCCTCTCACTTTAGAGGGCTAGATTTTATCGACATTTCCCCCATGAGTCCAAATAATCCTAATCTGTTAGATAAATAACAAAAATAAGGTTGAATGTGTCTCTATATAGCATTCAAATAATTATATTCCATTTTGCCCCCTGGTTTCATAGTTCCCATCCCTGTTCTCCTTACCAATCTTTCTTTAACTGTATCTACTATATTGTTTTATCTCTCCCTTCTAGCCTTCCATGTTTCCACCCATTTGTGCGTTTTCTAGTAAGCACTAATGCAAGCTAAAAGAAAACCATTGATTTGATAACATCAATAAGTTTCATTGTATCATCACAAGTATATTCAGCATCGCTATAATACGAATATTAAAAAATTATAATGCTTTATTTCATTTATGTGGTGCCCTGCATAGCTTTTTTTAAAGAAACTTCTGTTATTTTAATCAGCATGTCAATTTTTTCTGACATGTTAGAACATATATTTTTAGCTATTGAAATACCTTCCTTGATTTGATGTGTAAACTATCTTAAATGATTGTTTAGTTCATATCTGATTGATGGTGCTTTTTACATACCCTGTCTTCGATGGTATTTTAGAGTCCGAAGAAGGTCAACCTAGTTGCTGCTCTGGTTCGTGGCATGCTTGTCAAAGATGCATTGATGCAGCTGGAATTGACAATAAAAAGAGCATCAAAAACTGTTTATCAGGTAGTAATACTAGGTGTTTTTTATTGTCACCTCATTGGACAAGATTGCAAAACCTATACTTTTAATTGCTTCAAAGTTCCTCTTTGATTGCATCAAATTTTAATACTTTTTTTTCTCAACATTTTTTCCTCCTGCCCTAGCCATTTTACATTTTCCCACTTATAACACCAATATGAAATTCTAAAGTATCATTACTCTTCTGTGCATTTTGCCTGCGTTTAACACAACAAGTTGTGATTACTTAGATTCCGGTTATGTTCAATTTCAGTGGAGAGAAAGGTTATTCTATTACTTTCTATATGGTAAAGCAAAATTGCCAGCATTTGTTTTAATATCCTACACACTGCAGGTTATTCATTCAGCCCGAGCAAATGCCTCTCACAATCATGGGTTAGATCCAGAACGTCTCATCGTAGGTAATATCTTGAAGTTCATAATTGTTAGAAATGAAGTTGTTTTGTTACATGATTTGCAATGCAATAGAACATTGCAACGTTGTTTAGTCCATGTAGCTGACCTCATCTAGTGATGAAAGGCTTAATTGTTATTGTATCTCTGATGATCCTGGTTCCTTGTTTCTCTTGCAGCGGAAGCATTTGTAGGGAAGGGATATTTCAAAAGGAGAATTGCCTACCATGCCAAAGGAAGATCAGGAATCATAATGAAACCAGAATGCAGGCTAACAGTTGTAGTGAGAGAGATAACTCCAGAAGAAGAGGCTGATATTGCTAGGTTGAGAGTTCACAACTTTAAGAAACTAACTAAGCGGGAGAGACGACTTGTGCCTCATCAACTTATTGAGACCACTCCTGTTTGGGGCCGAAAAAACAAATCTAGTGCTCAAAACTTGAGTGCTGCACCTGCATGAGCCTCACTTTGTTTCCAAGTTTTCATGCCTCATGGCATTTTTTGTGTAATAGATTATTCTTCTTGGCCATCACATAATATGGAAACAGTTGAGAGCTTTGTCTGGCCCTTGTTGCAAATGATAGAAGTTTGTGCTGGATCATGTTCAGTATTATTCTCATTTAGTAGCTTATTTCTCTTCCTGATAGGTACTAAAAGGGATATGCCCTGTTCAATTAGCAGCATGAATCTCCTCTTGTTTGGAGTTGAAGTATAACCCTGTGATTTACAAGATAAGGGTATTCTTTCATCATTTTTATAAAATGTGCTTTAATTATTTATTAACTTGTTAGCAACATATATCATTCAGCAAATGAGTTTTAGTGTTAGGTGTAACTTTGGTTTGATATGTCAAATCCTGGTTAAGGAAATGAAGAATTGGTAATTTAAAACTGCCAAGAAATGAATTCTAGTTTTGAAAGAAAGGATGATCCACTTTTACTTTCATAGGATAAAAGAGTTTATTTGGGTTCTCTTTCAAACCAAAGAAAATAATTTATGTTAACTTGTCTGTTAATTTAACTGATGTTTTCAGCATGTTATTTTAGTGAGCAAGTTCACGTAGTATTTGGAATTTCTGAATGTTGATTGCTAGTAGCAATTGCTTGTGAGCACTGATGTGAAAGAAGACTTGATTTAATGTCAATTATTGAATTTATTTTATCCCATTCTTCATGGGGTGGATCATTTAATGTAACATCTAACTCATGGTCACACATGACTTTTTCTTCATCAAGTAAATGTATAACGGTGTTTTTACAGACTCAACTTCGCCATACAGAGAAAACATATTTTTTAATTCCAATTCAGGTATTTATTTGTTGCTTTTTTTCTTCCCTTATATTGCTTTTACGACGCAAAACACAATCACCATATTTTTCTTTTCTGCAAACAATTTTATTTCTCCTTTTGTAGTTCTATTATTGCAGAAATCATTATGACTTCTGGTGTTGGGTTTCTAACATTCTCCTTAGAGATGGTGTTGTTCCTGTCAACAATGATAGGCCCTTCTCTTCCCTCACAATGTTCACGGTAAGAAAGTGGAAAAATGTTTCGAGTAATAGAATAACTTTGCTTGAAAGAATGAAATATGTATTGATGAAGATCTAATAAAAAATTCAGTACAAATTTTGTTTAGAAACCATAACTGGAGGAATATATTGCTTGAAACTTGACTAGAACCGAAAAAGCTATAATTGCTTGGAAAGATGTGACTGAAGGAGTAAAAAACAAATGTTTGAAGCTATCAGATTACTGAAAAAAGGTTTAACTAATAATACCAACGATGATCACCAATGTTAATAAGGCGGGTAAGATACAATG
>Ga0209389_1006105_pt1 | contig 10418 bp, 8 predicted proteins | sample CowpearedBW_FD_187526 | JGI IMG/M metagenome (GOLD analysis project Ga0209389, IMG submission 187526) | Root nodule microbial communities of legume samples collected from California, USA - Cow pea red BW (SPAdes) (version 2) | ecosystem: Host-associated > Plants > Roots > Nodule | place: USA... | reverse complement strand
CCTTTGTAGTTTGTTTTTTCTTAACATATAACTACTTAAAAAAATATATTACTTGGAATTTATGAAAAGAGTGTTATGTATTTTATTTAAAATATCTTACTGTCTTTGAATTTGAAAAAATAAAACAAAAAATCCGACCCAAATTCATAGCTACTTTATTCCGTTCTTTCATCTGTAACTAAATCTTTCTACGTACTCTGATCATTCATTATGTACTAAAATTTATTTATTTTTTTAATGATGCATAACTATTTTATAAATTATGTATATTATTTATAGTGATGATTTTTATTTAATTACAAGTCACTCATGCTTTTTCTGGTCACTTATGTTTCAACAATAATATCTTGACATGTCAATTGCTTCATATAATCGATTAGTATTTATCATTTCCACTTTTTAATAATCAAAAAGTTTTATTCTTAAAAAGTAAAGTGTGAGGTGATTATTTATGCGATAAATGAGTTTTTCCTTCATGTTTGTTTTATCTTTGTCGAAATTAAGTTGAGGAAACAGGAACATGCCTTTTGATTTTGTTTTTTTACGGTTTGTAGATTTTGATTTCGGCTTCTTAGTGGAAATTTCAATTGGTCACGTAATTTAGTTCCATGTCAACCCTTACTTCATTTCTCAACTATAATTGACAGTAGCGTATAATGGAAATTGGGGAACTTTTTTTTTTTTTTTGGTGTATTTTTGTTTCATGCATGTTAACAAACATTTTTGCTTCGTTTGAAGATTATCTCAGGCTTGCAGAATTTCAATAAAGACAATGTTGCATCGGTGGTCACTGCTGCTGACAAGGTTTTTCCTTTTTACTTCTCTCTTGTTACGTTCTCTCTGTTTCTTCAGCTTTCTAAGTTATGCAAGATTCATCCATGAAAAAAATAAGATCAAGAACACTTGCGTTGGTTTTGTTCATGAAGCTTAAATATGGATAATTTGTCATGCTTTCTCACCTGTGAAATATTCACATTGAAAGACAAACTAACATACTAAATATGTATGAATTGTAATCCCTTGTGCTTATAGGGTGGAGCAACTCATGTGGATATAGCATGTGACCCTGAGTTGGTAAAGCTAGCTATTGGCTTAACTTCTTGTCCGGTATATTCTCACTTTTCTTTATTTTGATCATGTATACCAGTTATACTTTGCATCTATGTTTTACTGGTTTAAGAATCTATTCCAAACCAGTTACAAATTCATGACCATAATTTTTCCCTTAATTCTTTTGGAAATTCAACTACATTGTAGGTCTCTTTATCAAAACAATTGAAGTAAGCAATGAATACCCAAAAGTTAAATTTGCTTTTGCATGTTTTGATCTTTCTTGCAGGTTTGTGTTTCTTCTGTAGATCCTGCAACATTTCCAGCTGCAGTTGAAGCAGGAGCACTAATGGTTTGACCTTCTTGCCTAGTTTCTTTCAAAATGATCCTTATGAGATTTTTACTTGACATGCTAAAAGGTGTTCACAGGTTGAGATTGGAAACTATGATTCATTCTATGAGCAGGGAATAATTTTCACTCCAGAAAAGGTAAAGAGTGGTTGTCATTATTAAATCTCAAATTTGTGATGTTTGTCAACCCCATATAGAAAGTGTAGAGAAGCAACTAAGGGTTGTGAAGATCAGATGCCAAAATGATTGTGGAATATACTCTTAATAGGATTTGTTATCTATATAAGAAAGATATAAATTTTTCTCTTTCTTAGTTAGCATTTTATTACTAATTTTAATTTCAAATATAAATAGAAGCCTGCACTTGAATTCTTTAATTTGATGATATACCTTTTGCAGATTCTTGGTCTGACAAAGGAGACAAGGAGAGTACTTCCATCCATAGTCTTGTCTGTCACTGTTCCTCACACACTAAGCCTCCCTGATCAGGTTACAATTATGCTGATAATATCAATATTTTCTTGTGCATGTAAATAAAATCTCCAAATCCTTAACAGGTCAAGCTTGCAGAGTCATTGGAACTAGTAGGTGTAGATGTTATTCAAACTGAAGGAGGAAAATGTTCTAATCCTACAAAATCTGGTGTTATGGGTTTGATTGAAAAGGTAACCAGAAAAATACTTCTGATTTACTTTTGTCTTTTCCCTATTGCTTGCATCTTCATTGTTGAAGATTGGAGAATGAAAATCCCAGTTGAAGAATGTTAGTGGCAACAAGAAATAGCTTAAATAATGTATAACAAGAAGATTGAGCACCTCATTGACATTCCACAACATAAATCAAGATTGTTAAGAGTCTGAAAAAAATATTTAAGCTGCTGCATTTACTGCTCTGGCATTCACAATTGGTCGTTAACTCTTCTTTCCCCCTAAATTAATTCTAAAGCAACATTTTCAGCCCAGAAAGCAATTACAAGTTAAAGGATTACGCATTTGTTGGAGATATCACATTGACTAGAGATAAGACGATTTCATAGTATATAAGTGAGGGCAAACTCTTATCTTACAAACCGGTTTTGTAGGGTTGAATTAGGTTTAAAATTTACTTTTTAATATGGTATCGGGGTCATGGTGTAGTGTCTATTCTAGTGAGATTTGTTATTTTTTGGATCTATAGCCATCTGCTATTAGACATCTATCGGACCATCCATTAATATCTAGTCTCGTGTTCAAGATGTATATGTATCAGCGTAAAAAGGGTGTGTTGGAGATCATACATGGACTAAAGTTAGGCTTAAAGTTCACTTCTTAATATACATGATTGTTGTATTGGTAAACTATAGTTGATTATGATAAGTTCTTCGTGGAGATCAACTTTCTTATCATTGGTAATTGTAGGCAACACCAACTTTAGCAGCAGCATATTCCATATCACGAGCTGTTAAGATCCCTGTCATGTGTTCATCAGGGCTAAGCGCTGTGACAGCACCTATGGCTATAACAGCTGGGGCAGCTGGTGTGGTAAGGATTTTTAATAAATTTCTTCCCAAATCTAATTTTTGTAGCAATCATAAACCGATAAACATCATTGTACCAATGTAATGTTCTACCTTTTCTGAGGGAAGTTATTGAGCAGTGTTCCTATTCACAGGGTGTAGGGTCTGCAGTTAATAGACTCAATGATGTGGTTGCTATGATTGCCGAGGTGAGAAGCATTGCTAATTCATTGCAGACATCATTTCAGACATCCACCACTTATGAAGTGGAAACTCAGAGACAGTAGTTTGTTTTGCAAGAAACAAATGAAGGGTTTGTAGGCAGTGAATAAAACATGCAAAGAAAATTTGGATCCTTATAAGTTCCTTTTTTCTTTGTCCTTTATATTTCAGACTTGTTCTCCAATAAAAACTTGTTGGTCAGTTGAATGGAACTATGTATTCTTCCTTGTTCTTTCAGAGGTTTTGCTTGCTATAAAAAAAGTTGGTATTTTAAGAGGTAAAAGAATGTTCTTATCAGTAGTTTTTGCACTACAGTAATGGATTTTTAGTACAATGATTATGGATTTACTACTACTATTACTCAGTTGTTTTATTTTCTTTGTGTACTTTTCTGTTACATGTAGTAACAAAAATAACTTCTTAAAGTCCTTTCACATTCTGAAGAATGTAATCTGAAATGTATTAAAAAGATTCCAAATTTATCTCTGGGAATATCTTATAATGAGATCTTTAATCATAGATCAACACTTTTAAAATATATTCTGAAGGGGTTCGTTTTGGAAACTTAAATTTAAAATGTTTCGTACCACTTTCAGAAAATTTAAAACCCTGAATATTTTTGTCTAAAAGTTTCTTAAAACCTTTCTGAAAGTCATTATGAGAAACCAATCTCCATCTGCTCCAACGGGATTATATTGACATTTTAGAAGAAGCTTTTCGAAGATTTAAAAAAAACTATAGGTAAATATTTGGGAAGGTGTCAAATTTTTCATTAATATTTCAAAATGTACTTTAAATTATTTTTAAAACATATTATTACGTAATTAAAAAAGAGATGTTCTAGAATGTTCAAAGTCTAGATTCTTAAAAACATTTTTTCATGGTGTTTACGGAGACGTGTAATTCAGAATATTTAAATATATTTATATTATTTTTTCAGAAAATGTAAACATTTTAAAAAATCATTTTCGTATTACATATATATAGCAGATAGGTTTAGAAAGAAAATACAAGGATATAGAAAGCAATTGTCGAGTTGCTATTTACAACGCTTTTACTCCAAAACTTCACTTTCTTTTTGAATTTTTTAAAAGGTTTAATCATGCATTTTTTGTCTCAATTTTGGAGTCAAAATCTCAATTTGGTATCCAAAATTTTAAAAGTCTCAATTTGGTCCCCTTTTTTGTTAAAATGGCTCAAATTTTCCCTTTCTGTTAAGTTTGGCTAAACGCTGTTTGTGGTTATTGAGGTGGATTTTTGTTACTGAAACGTGTCAATTACACGTGGAATGACGTGCAAAAATATTTTTATTTAAGCCAACAACAATGTTGGATTTGGAATCCCTAAATTTCTTTTCATCTTCTCCTATCTTCCTTTGTGAATCCAGTCAATTGTGGGTCCTGTTCAAGTTCAAATGTTGGAGGAAAGCACAAGCCTAGCGTCAATTTTTGCAGTGGTGATGGGTGTAGAAGCATCAATGTCACGCTCAGTTGCTATTGTGGTGATAAGGCTATGTTGAGAATTGCAAAAACAGCCAAGAATAAAGGAAAAAGATTTTGGGGGTTGCCCAACCTTCAAGGTAATGTTATTTGTAATTTGTGTATTGTTTTTGTGTAATGTTTATGTATTTTTTGATAAAGACAAACGTTAATGGTATATTTGCATCAGAGTGGAGGTGAAGAGTGTGGTGGGTGCAATTACTTCAGCTAGTTTGCTGAGTATAGGATCGGAGAAGGGGGTTTTGCAAGCACGGTTGTGATTGAAGATAAATGTTGTGGGGATGTGAAGAATGAAGAAAAGGTTGGTGGCAATGTGAAGATTGAAGAAAATGTTGTTGGTGGCAGTTTCAATTCCCAAGAAATGAGAAGGAGTTGCAAGATGGCCCAAGAAATAGTTGCTGATATCAAAATATGTATTAATTCATTAGAAAAAAAGGATTAAGGTGTTGATTGGTGTGGTCTGTGTTTGTGTTGTAGTGAACATGACCAGTGTGTTTTTGTTATTGAATTAGAATTAGTGTGACCTGCGAGAGGTGTTATTATAGTGCGCAGGGGTAGATTTTATTGTATTCTGTTGCAACACACCTTTAATGCAATAGATTTTGTTATTTATGTAAGGTTTCAAAAGTGAATGAATGGTATCAGTATTTGTTTTACAAAATTTGGCACCACACCTTTAATGTACTGGCTTTAATGCACCTGTATTGAAACTTAAATTCCATATGCAAAAGGTGAAATTAAATTGGACCAGCACATGACAATTGGACATCAATAGAGAATTGGATATATAAATGAAGTGTTTCAGTAGTAAATGTTTAACATGTGTGAAGGAAGTGGACCACTACTACAGAACTGAAATGCACAAAAAAGTGGTCCCCCAATAACCAATTACACATAATGACAAAATATATTAATCCAATAGTACCTAAATTGTCTTTCAAAAAGCTAATTACAAACCAAAGCTACAAAAGTTTATCATAAGGAAAGCACATGCAGTCATAGTTTCCATATGCGTCCCCTTCTTGCATTTAGTTTTGGCCTCATCATTACTCTTCCATGCCCACGTGTTCCTTGTTGAGAATGTTGAGCAAAAGCCCTTGGTGCTACAGTAATTTGCACACTTGATTGAGTAGAAGCACCATAAGCTATGCCTTGGTGTGATGGTTTAGAATGTGGCTGTGATGCTGGAGTAGAAGGTTGTGCAACTTGTGAATGTGGCTATAATGGTGCCTGGGATGACTGAGTACAAGCCTGTGGTGCAGGGGTTGATTGTTATGATGGTGGCTGGGATGACTGAGTAGAAACCTGAGGTCTAGGGGTTGGTTGTTGTAATGGTGGCTGAGATGACTGAGTAGAAGGTTGAGGTGTAGGGGTTGGTTGTTGTGATGGTGCGTGGGGGCAATGTCTCCTGTTATGGCCAAGTTCCCTACATATACGACACCTCTTGCATAACCCTACTTTGCTCATTTGTGTCTCATCTTTTCTTAGCTCCCATTCTTGCAATCTCCTCTTCTTTTTTGGTCTACCTAGCAATGCTCTTTTCGGAGGAGGCAAAATATCTGGATAGGGTGTAACCTCCCACACCTTTTGGCCATTGATTGGGTATATGATGGATGCATATGTTTTTTCATACGTGGACTTCTTGTACCAACTGGAGATGAAATCTTCTCCATTTATTGTTTAGAAACCTCATGGCTTCTAGGGCATGATAGCATGGTATCCCAGTGATGCTCCACTTCCTGCATGTGCATGATGTTTCATCAATATTCACCACAAACTTGTCCCCAACATGTGATGCATGCCTCACTTCAAAAATTTTATCTGCTGACCAACTGCAAGGTTTTAGAAGAACATCATATAAGTAGTTATATAGAACTTGTTTGTACAATGAAAAAGGAACTATAGCAAAAGGAAATTTACTTAGGAATCCAATGCCTTGTCAGTTGTGTTTCCTAGTGATATCTTGTCAAGATTTTGGGACAGATGTTCCTTTCATATGATGCAACTTTCTTTCTGTTTTTAGCCCATCTGTGCATCATGTATAACCTTATTTCCTCCAACGTTATGATTATTGGCCTGCCCCTAGATTCCACTAGGACACTGTTAAATGCTTCAAAAATGTTGTTAACCAATGTATCACATTGGGCAGTGGTTGTGAATCTAGAGCGTGGCCAAAACCTGCTCCACAATAATTACATGATTACTCTTCAGGTGTTAACCACAAGTACAGACAATGATAGTATTCAAAACATACCTTGGTGGAATTGCCAGCAAGTATTTGAAGGCATCTTCGTTCACATCTTTGATGTTCCTGATTTCTTGCTCCCAACCTTCTGAATGTGTGCAACCAGCTACCCTCCACATCAATTTCTTCAAATTTTTACTTGGGAATTTTTTCCTGAAATTGGCATAAAGGTGCCTAACACGGAACTTTGATCTACTCCAAGGAGTAGATCTTGTATAGCTGGTAACAGCCCCTAACGTTTGAATGACACAAAATAAATGTTAGTAGGGAAATAATTTATAAGATTGGATATAACAGATTATTGAACATGTGATTGTACCTTTTGTTGGTCTAAAATCCAAGTACATCTTGTACATAATTGTATTCCACCGATGTCTTCAATAAGGAGCTCCAAAAACCAGGTCCAAGAATCCTTATTTTTGACCTCCACGACAGCATAAGCAATACGTAACATTTGATCGTTTCCATCTCTTCCAACAACAGTTAATAAGTCTCCTCCATGCTTCCCTTTTAAAAAGCATCCATCTAGTCCAATTATAGGTCTGCACGACATGAAATTGTCTTTGCATGCTTTGAAACATGCATAAAACCTTTGGAAGATAGGTTGACCTTCATTCTCATGGACCTTTAGTTTGATTGTTGATCTATGATTAGTTCTAAGAAGTTCATGTGCATAATCATACAACCTCTTGTATTGTTCTACAAATGACCCATCAACATTCTCTATGGCCATTGCCTTTGCCCTATAAGCCATACACATAGAAATACCTATGTTATATTTCCTGCTAACCTTTTCTCGAATGTCCACAGTCTTGGTATTTGGATTAGATCTAACTGTCTTCTCCAATCTCTTACTTAGCCATTTAGAATTAATTAAACGAATATTAAATTCTCTACTACAGGTGTGTTGATCAATGATTTTCCTCAATTGCCACGTGTTCACTGATTTCATATACCCACAATATGCATACCACACATATTTTCCATTTGCACCAACACATTTTACTCTAATTCTTCTTTTATCACATTTAAAAATTTTCAGACATCTCCCATTTTCCAAAGCATACATTCTAATGGCTTCCACAAATTCTGCCTTCTCGGCGAAATATGTAGGGGTGTCAAAACGGGCCAGCCCGGCCCGTTTTAACCCGGCCCGATTTTGGCCCGTATTAAACGGGCCGGGCCGGGCTGGCCCAACATGTTAAAACGGGCTACATTTCTGGGCTCGGCCCGCGGGCTGGCGGGCTGGCGGGCTGGCCCGTCAGTTTTTTCTGATCTGTATAATTTTTGGCCCAATCAGTCAGATTTTAATTTTGAATTTTTTCACATCTGTCCAACAACAATGATCTATTATCACAACACAAAAACAGCCCTGGAATGCAATATATAATAACATAACTGATTCAAATTCGACAAAATTCAGCAAGATCAACCTCCATACACATTATTAGTCACTCAAATAACCGAGTCACTCAATGTCTTAATTAAGCTTATTGTTTGCTTCTCTCAAGTGATATGGGACTTCCATACTTCAAGCCTTCTTCTCTATGATTTAGTCATATTTGTCTCATTTTTTCCATGGTCTTGGACGTCCAAACAAGGCCCAATTGATGTTCAAATCCATACAAGTTGCTACAAAATTCTACAAAAATATAAACTAAATATACACTTATACAATTTATACAAGACTAAGAAGAAAGAATAAAATTTCTAGTAGCCTACACTACAATGTAGGAGAGTCTTCTTTGATATCTATTCTTCAATTCTTCTAGCCATGAACCTTGTTAAAGGTCCAATGTGGTGTCTCTCAAATAGTCCTCCCTCAATATATGTATCTTTAGTTCCAATGATATGCTTTTGATGTCTTTAAAGTTTTTAAGATTGAAGCAAAAATATAATGCAGAAAATAAGTAAAAAATGTGAGATCAAATAAAGATAAAGATATTATGATACATACGTATAGAGATTGGACACACACCTCATTCATTTACAATATTTTTTCACAAACAAAGAATTATTGACTAATATGGTGTGACTAAAAAAGGAATCAAACATTAATGGATATGGTGAGAAGTATGGGAAGCACTACAAAACTTCACTAACTTTTTATGTGATAAAATGAGTTCCAATCAAGACTATTTTAAAGACAAATTTTTAGTTATTTAAAGGTTAGAAACTCAATTTATAACATATAAACATTCGGGGATGTCCATCTAAATAAAAAATTTATAACCCACAGAAGAAGAAATTAAATCCTAAGTATTAGTTGATATTTCATTTGGATGTCCATCTAAATAAAAAATTTATAACCCACAGAAGAAGAAACTAAACCCTAAGTATTAGTTGATATTTCATTTGATATGTTGTTGAAAAGTTCAAAACATGTCTCTTTGGAGAGGACTACCAACATATATATAATATTCACCCAAGGATATTAAAACTAACTCATCTCTCTACCATTTTAAAAAATATCTCTTAAAACTTCTTCGAGCAACCTCTAAGAATTAAGTCATAAATCTACACTCAATTTTTACTATAAGAATACATGAAAAAAATGATTTTTTTTTATAAATTTTAAGCATCGATTTTAAATTGCAAACATTTATGCATAATTAATATAAAATATTCGGTTTATCATAATGTAATATAATACTATAATCCAGTTAAATTAAAATAAAATATCATAAAAAATCTTAAGAACGATTTAAATTAGAGATACTATTGATACAAAAAAAAAATAGCATGTTATCACGATCCTGTATTTTAATTTGGTTAAATATGTTATTATTATTTAATATTTTTTCAAATTGTAATTGCGCTTTTCAAAACAACAAATTGATGTCCTACCATTGAATATTCCTGTTAATTGAACTGTAGCATCAAAATATTTATTCAATGTGGCCTTGCATGTGTATTTTTCAATAAAATATATGTTTAGTTTCTTATCTTTTAAAAGTTTCATTCTTCGAATCTCTTTGTTAAAGAATAAAACAAATCATTTGTAGTCCCTCAACAATTTTTTATTGGTCATAATCTGCCAATTATGTTTGTCTTTAATTTTAGTCGCTTCCAATTTGGATTACTGGTTACAATAATATTTTTGTTTGAAATACATGTTTTGGAGATTCCAAGGTATTATAATTTTCATAAAAAAATTTGAAAAAAATGTAAAAATTTCAAAGAAAAAATGTCAGAAGTGGGATTTGAACCCACGCCCTCTTTCGAAGACCAGAACTTGAGTCTGACGCCTTAAACCACTCGGCCATCCTGACTTTGTTATTTATAATCATGTGCATGGTTTATATACTATATTTAATAGGAAAAAGTAAAAGTTCTAATAAAATGAAAAATATGAATTAACACAATTCACAATGTTACATCAAATCTAGAGATGGCAAAATGGGCCCGGCCCGATGAGCCAGCCCGTCAGCCCGGTTGAAAAGGTATGGGCCGGGCCACGAATTTCAGCCCGTCAGCCCTTGACAGCCCGGCCCGTCAAGCCCGTTGGCCCGTCGGGCCAGCCCGGCCCGTAAGACAGAAAGAGGTGGAGGATGGC
>Ga0209389_1006102_pt1 | contig 10419 bp, 3 predicted proteins | sample CowpearedBW_FD_187526 | JGI IMG/M metagenome (GOLD analysis project Ga0209389, IMG submission 187526) | Root nodule microbial communities of legume samples collected from California, USA - Cow pea red BW (SPAdes) (version 2) | ecosystem: Host-associated > Plants > Roots > Nodule | place: USA... | reverse complement strand
CTATTGTACTTTAGCTATAATCTTCGTTGTTATTTTTCTTATCTTTGATTAGGTAAACTAATTGGAATTATTTTGATAAAAAATGAATATCAATTATTATGAAAAAATATAAAAAGTTTTTATTTTCCTCAACACAAAAAAAAAACGCTCATCATAAATGCGGGCCAGTCCACGGGGCGAGGCGGGCCAGAAAAGTGAACCCGATATTAAATTGCAGGGCGGGCCAACCCGACCCGCACTTTGTGGGCCAAAATGCAGGATGGGTCAAAACAGGTCGGGCTGGCCCGCTTTACCATCCCTAATTAAAATTTATATATAATTTTTTTAAAATGTTACAATCGTGTTTATCAAATGTATCCATAAAAATAAATGGGCAGCCCTTAAAATTAGTAAGACTTTGTTTTTTCACAAATTTGTTTAGAAGGATATATTTGAGGGAGAATTAGTGGTATTGTTTGTTTTAAGGACAGAGAAGTGAAAGTGAAGATATTTGAAAAAATAAATTGTTAAAGTTTGTGATATGATCCTATCAAAGAAAAATTATAATCGTTTCTAAATTTGAATCCGTAAGAGGCACAACAAAATATTAAATCAAATATGAAAGCGGAATAAACCAAGGATGAGAGACGCCACAATCTAGTAGATTGATAAGTCAAGTGAAAATTCGCGACAAAGATGTTAATCTTTAATAATAATCAGCATTTTAATCCAAGAACCAAGAATCATCTCTCAAAGAATGCAAATGCATATAATATGACTCAAAACCTCTATATATAGCCACATAAGTTTAAGAAAACCTAGAAACCCTAAAAGAAAGCCAAAAACTCAAAAACATAGAAACATAAAGCAATTTCTTTGAGAAAGTCCAAAGATATTGGTACCAAAATAACTTGAAAATTAAAAACATAAACTAATTGTTCGCCTGGCGGACTTATTCTATGTGTTTTAAGTCATGATCATCATGTCTTCATGTCCTTTGAATTGCAAAGGCTCATCCAAAGTTCTTCTTGTATTGAACCAGTAGATAGTCCTATATTATACCCTCCTTCTCAAATTCATACCACTTGAAGATTCCTTCTCCTTTGTACTGGATCAAGAGATAGACCTTTATCATACACTCATTCTTGAAGAGAATTTGTCCTCCAATTCGTACCACTTAAAGTTCAAGAGATAGTCCTCTATCATACCATCCTTCTTGAAAAAGAATTTGTCCTCAAATTTGTACCATTTGAAGATTCCTTATCATTCTCCCCTATTTTGAGAGAATTTGACTCGAATTCTAGAACATCTTACGCACAAATACAAACATAAATCAAAGACATAAATCTAAAATAATCAAAAAATATAAATTCTACTAAAATGATATTTGGATCCTAGAAGATGTTAATCTCTTATTATAAAAGGTTTGGAGGTATGCCTCCAGGCTCAAATACCGACCTGTGAAACTCATCAAACAATTTTATATTAAATATGAAATGCTTAAAGAAAATCAAAAGCCAAAGTAAACAATCAAATTATAACTATGACTTTGATTATCTGTAAGTTGCTTAGAAATGGTCAAACAAGCTAACTCGTGCATATAATTCTAAGCTTGTTTCATACTAAAAGAATGACTTTGAATATCCAAATGAATTAACATAAAAGTAGGGGTGACAATACGGGACGATCCAGGCAGGCTCACCCGTAGTGAAACGTGTGGGGTGGGCTTAGATCCTAAGCCCACTGGCTTGCAATCAATCTCCACATTTGAAACCTTTTTTTTTCAACATAAAGTAACCTCACTTAGCTTATTTCCTTTGTTCTCATTCATCTTTCTCGTAGTCGTAGAGCCTTTTTCTTTCTTCTTTCACTTGCATCCCCCACCACCAAAGAGAGTTTCTCTTCTCGATGAGTCTCTTCTTTCTTTCTCTTTCTATCTCTCGATCTAGGTTTCTCTCTTTTTATCATTTTATTGGCGATTTGTTCAACTGGGTGTTTACTAAATTGCTTTTGGGTGATTTGACTTCATTACCTGAAAAATCATTTAGGGCTTTAAGATTCTATTTGATTTGTTATTTTTAGTGGAAGTGGTGCAAAAGATTTTTTTTAGGTGAGTTTGGTGTTGATGTGCAATTTATTGTACTTGGTTTTTTGTTTCTACCATAGATAGTGGATATTTTTTGTTCACTATTGATCAAGCAAGAATCTTAAGGAAATTTTTTTATGTTCTTTTTTTATGTTTGTGATGAGGAAAGTGCTTTACTTTCTCAGCTGTGTACATAAATGAGATTTCATTGTTTAGAATCTGACTCTTCTTTTTCATCTAGCACTCAGCCTTTTCACATCCACCAAAAATAAATTGACATTACAAGTTTTTTCCCCTTTTGCAAACTTCCCACAACTGTTGTTGAAAATGGATGTACTTTTAGAACCTAATACACAATCATCAGTGCATTGCAATCAAGAAAAATCAAGAGTTTAAAGAATAACCAGTAAAGAAAGAAATAAAAAAATAAAGGAACTTTGGCCTCGGTGTGAAGTTTGGAAGGTGTGGAGTTAAAGGAGAATGTAACATAGAAAGAAGGGTCTGCATTTTGCCAAAGTGATGCGAGTCAGCCCGCAAGCTTGTAGGCCATGAAGGATGCAGGGCGGGCCATCATATTGAGCCCACTTTTACCAGCGAGGTGGGCCATCCCGGTTCACATTTTTTGGGCCAAGTGTTGGGCAGGCTTAAATGGGTCGGGTCAACCTACATTGCCACCCTACATACAAGCTAACAGGTTATCAAATACAAGTTCTTTGAGTTTAGAGTTTATGTCTTCCTTTTCTATCATCATGTCTTCCTTCCATTGTTGATGTCATTGTTCATTAATAAACAAATCTTCCCTACGCAACAAAACAAAAAGAGGTCAGTTAGTATTTTCTTTTAATGACAAATCAGGATGTTATCTTCTTTCTTTCTCTTTTTCTCTCTTTTCTTTCCCTTCTTTCTTTCTCTTTTCTCTCTTTTTCTTCTTTCTCTTCTCTCTATTTCCTTTCTTTCCTTTCTTTCTTTATTTTCTTTCTCTTCTCTCGCTCTCTTTTCCTTCTTTTATTTCTCTGTATTTTCTCTTTCTTCCATTTCTATAAGTGTTTCTTTCTCTTATGCTCCTTTAAGCTTTTGTTCTTTTCTTCTTTTCAACACATCTAATTTTTGCAATGTCCTTTCTTCTTCCTTGTTCAAATATAGAATGTAGTTTTTTAGGTCTTCATTAGTCATGGGACTTGCATTCTAATTAGGACACTAATGAGTTTCATGTCCATAGCCTTCATATTTCGAACATTTTATAGCACTTGATTTAACCCTTTGGCAAAATATTTTTGCCATGCTTGTGCTTCCTTTTAATACTAGCAATTTTGCCATTCAACTTTACAATTATGGACTCCAAGAGATTGACATTTTCCACCAAGGCCTCACGAACATATAAATTCCAGAAGGATGCCTCTGTGGGAACATGTTGCATTGTTCAATATTGATAAATCCTACAAGAGGTTAGAAATACAAAATAACAAAATATATTTAGATCCTCACCGCTCGTCTAAGTGTTTCACTCAAAAGGCCACGCGTGCATCACACTTATAGTTTTTCTTTTCTTAAATGAACTCTCTTGTGTTTTACCACTCAAATTCCCTTTAGTACTTAGCAAAGAAATGAAATAGTGTAAGCAAAAAGTGAACAAACAATGCGAAAAATGTTACTAGATCTAAACTTGAGTCAAGAGGTCAAAGAAAATACAAAACTTTAAGGAATTTTAAAAGATGCAAAACAATAAAATTAGAAAATAATAAGACTACCAAAAGGAGTTAAAGGAGACAACACGGAAACTCAACGAAGAAGATTGATTGCAATTCAATAGATCAATAAACCACAAAAAATAAATTGTAGCAAAAATTTGTATTGAACTCTTTTCTTCTTTTTTTCGCTCTTTGATCCTTACTTTTCTTTTATTTTTATTTCATTATATATTTGTTTCTTTTACTTGGATACACTATTCCTTTTTTTTCTTTTCAATTTTGCAGCACAACACACAAACAAATAAAACTAAACATGTTGCCTTCAAGCCCCAAAACTTATGTAAATATATGTAATTGCACTTGGAAACGGTTAATTGAGACTATAACTAACAGAAAAACACAAAAACAAATAATTTTCATGAATTAAAATGTAGAAATACACAATTTAAACGAAGAACATGAAAAACACAATAAATCAAAAACTCAACGAAATTAGATAAAACCTTAGGGGTTTTACTCCTTACAAAAGTCTAATAATAATGAACCAAACAAAATTTCAAAACAAGGCACATAACACAGACATTAAAAAAATTAGGCTTTTTTTTTCATATGACAAAAAGATAAGATAAAAAAGGGAATTCAAACTAGAACCTTGTTCTAATACTACATGGTATGATCCTATCTAGAAAAGAGTATGATCATTTCTGAATTTAATCCTCAATAGGCACAACAAAATATTCTAGAAGAATGTGGAATAAGATAGGGATAGGGGACGCCACAATCTGGGAAATTGGTAAGTCAAGTAAAGATCACTACAAAAATGTTAATCTTTGATAAGAATTAGAATTTTAATCCAATAACTAAGAGAATTCTCTCTCAAAGAATGTAAATGTAAATAATATGACTCAAAAATTTATACATCAACTTTTGGTACATCTATATATAGGCACATAAGTTTAAGAAAACCTAGAAACCGTAAAAGAAAGCCCAAAGCCCAAAAACATAGAAACATAAACTAATTTCTAGGAGAAAGCCCAAAGGTATTAGGTCCAAAATAACATGAAAATTAAAAACAGAAACGAACTGTTTGCCCAACAAACTTACAAAAATAAAACAAATTACAGCCACTTTAAATGCTTAAAATTTATTCTATAATTGTGTTTCAAGCCATGATCTTAATGTCTTCATGTCTTTTGAATTGCAAAGGCTCCTTCTCAAGTCCTTCTTGTATTGAATCAGGAGATAGTCATCTATCATATCCTCCTTCTTAAAGAGAATTTGTCCTCAAATTTATACCACTTGAAGATTCCTTCTCCTTTGTATTGGATCGGGAGATAAACCTTTATCATGCCCTCTTTCTTGAGGAGAATTTGTCCTCAAATTCCTATTACTTAAAGTTTAGGAGATAGTATTCTGTCATACCCTCCTTCTTAAAGAGAATTTGTCCTCAAATTTGTACTACTTCAAGATTCCTTATTAGTTTGTGAATGAGGTGATGAATGTGATAGATAAAAAAAATATTTTAATGGATTAAAATATAAGATTAAAATGTTTTCCTTATGATTAAAATAAATATAAAATAAAATTTATTTAGTTAAAATTAATTTAAAATAAAGTGAATGTTTAGTATTTTAATAAAAAATATAATAGGTGTAATTAATTTGAAAATAAAATGTCATTGGTTGAGAATAATTTAAGTTAAATATTAAAATTAAAATAATTTTAATTAATTTGCATGCATGCATCCTACCCTTTTATACTAATCTCTAACATTTCTTCTCTTGCAAATTGTTGCAAATTATTGGAATCAAGCACAAATGCCTCCCGCTTATCCATGCTCGTAAACAGTAAATTTGTAGAAGCAAATACAACCTAAATAAATAAAAAGAGAACAAGTATTTGACGAGGACAGGGAAAATTTACATACTACTAACTTATGCTATAAGTTAAATCAGTTGTTATTATCCTTTTTTTTTATATTTAAATCTCTTTTTTCTAGCATTTCTATTAGCTAAAATTAGAGATGTTCATTTGATGTTGAGCATGTCTATTAGCTGAAATTAAAGATGTTAATTTATCAATGGTTTTTGGGTTAGTTTAATCTATTTTTAAATAAGTTCTTCTTTTATTGGCCTATTAAATGAATGGGTCAAAAAAGCCTCAACTTCCAAAATGTCATCTTAAAGTGGTTATGATCGTGGTCAAAGTGAGTTTGATTTCAATATATCACTTTAGTTAGCTTCTAAATATTTTTTATAATAGCACGAGTCTTTAAAATATATTAAATTTTAAGTTGATCCTCGACTATTTTGACATTATTTATGTATTGATTCTTATTTAATCTTTACTATTTGCAACTCAACGGGAAAGTTAGGGTCGAACCTAACTAACTTATCCAACTAGGCCAAACAAACCCAACCTAGGTTTGGCCAGATTTAACATTGTCTGACATGGGTCCGAATTTTTTCAAGCTTGTTTCCACTTGAATTAGTATGGTATGGTCTAAACATGGCTTGCCATATACTCGACATGGGTCCAAATCAACTCAACCTAATGTTAACCTGGCTCAACTTGACTTGATGTGGCCGACTAGACTCAGCCAAAGGGTCAATTTGACTTGACTCAACAAAAGGTGAGTCCAACTCAACTTGACTTAAATGGGCCGAATCTACTCAGTATTATGCGAGCCACTAGGCTTGACCCAACAACGACCTGAGTGATTCAATCTGATGTGGCCAAACTCTAATCGGCCTAACATGAACATAACTCCATTTAATTTGACAATGTCCTGAAAAACCTAGGCCCAATGAGAGGCTCAATCAATTTGATTAGAGGTGGGCTAAAGCCTGACTCAACTTAGCATGAGGTGGACCTAACTCAACTTGACTTAGTTAAATGTGGGCTTGACATGACATGATCAGAGGTAGGGTTGACATGACTCGACCAAAAATGAGCCTGACTTTACTTTGCATGAGGTGGATCTAACTCAATCTAGCTCGAGGTAGATCTAACTCGATCCAATTCGAGATGAATATGACTCGATCCAGCTCGAGGTTGAACTTAACTTGACTTGATCGAGTTAGGCCCAACCCAACTTGGTTAAAGGTGAGCTTAACTTGACTTGGCCAAGGTGAACCTAACTTGATTATACCTGGGGTGGGTCGGACTCTACTAAGCCAAAAGGTGGGGTTGAACCGATTTAGCCCGAGGTGGGGTCAAATCGATTCAGTCCAAGGTGAAGCCAAACCATTTATACTCCAGGTTGGTCTGACCTAACTTGGCTCGAGGTAGGCCTGACTCAACTCATCTCGATGTAGGCTCGAGGTGGTCCCAAGTCGACTTAACTAAAGGTGGGCCTGACTCTATACAACTCAATATGGCTTTGGCACGACTCAGCCAGACATATGTCTAACTTGATTTGAGTCAACTCGACCCAACGTGAACCCGACTTGCCTCAGCTCAAGGTGGGCCTGACTCGACTTGGTTGGAGGTGTGCCCAACTCAATTGTGCTAGAAGTGGACCCAAATTGACTTGGGTGGAGATATACCTGACTAAACAAAGCCTAAGGTGAACGCATAGCTTGACATGGGCTTAATGTGGCTTAGCTTGACTCAATCCAACTCTATTTTGCTTAATGTGGACCCAACTCTATTAAGTTTGACATTGGTCCTACTTGACTTGACTTGATTGGGCTTGAGTTAACCCTACTCAACTCAATCTTTTGTGTCCAACTTTGTCTGCCAAACATAGGTTAGTCTCAACGTTGTCCAATGTAGACTCAATTCAACTCATCATAATATAGACTCAATTCAACTCATCATAATGTAGACTCTATCAACTTGGCCTGACCTAAACGTATCTTAATCGAGATCTAATCCAAAAGATTTACTTGAGTTGAACTCAACCCAACCTACTATATCATGACTTGATATTAACTCGTACAAACTGATCCATAGGTTTATTGTGGCCCATAAAACTTTTATTCCTATTTGCACCCTTTAAACTTTTCATTATGTTAATCTTTTGATCTTGTGGACTCTTTTTACTTCAACCTATATAGGCTAGGGTCAAACCTTGTAGACAGGAATAAGTCCAAGTGAAATGATTGTAAAGATGGCAAAACGGGACAGTCTTGTCTATTTTGGCCTGACCCGCCCGTGGCCCATTAAAAATAGGTTAGACTGGGTTGGCCCGTCAATAAAAACGGGTCAATAAAGGTAATTTGTGCCTAGAGATGTTAAAATGGGTTTCAACCCGTAAGCCAACCCGGCTCACCACGGGTTCGAGCCGGGTTGGGTTGAGAAAAATTCAGGTTTTTCGAAAGTGGATTGAACTCAACCCGGCTCACTTAACCCACGCGTTAAACGGGTTCGAGCCGGGTAGTGGCGAATCTTGACTAAGATTTTTGGCGGAGCCAAAATAATATACTTAAAATTTATATATTTAACATTTTTGTCACTCATTCACTTAAAATTAATACATAATTTAATATAGTTATAACTATAACAGAAAATGCACATATCTAAATGATTGTCATTCGTTTTTTCATATTCTTAAACTTATCAAATAATTGAATCATAACTAAATTTTTCAGCTATTTTTTGTTCAATGTAAATAATCATATTATATGTAAAAAAATTCATTTTCCATTTTACTAATGTGCACATATCAATTCAAAAGTCATCACAAACTTTCATTTCATCATTGTTATGCTTATGCAATGAGCAACCTTATTGTCTTGTTCTCATCTTCCATTCTTTTTCATCAATTTTAAAAAATGAATTTATTCTTTTTTTTTGTCAATATACCTATCTATAAAACAAGTTTAAGACCAAATTTTTTTTATTATAATATAATCAAAATTTGAGAGACATAATTACTAAAAAAAAGTATGATAATCGAGTTACAATTAAAAATCCTCTATAAAAAATCACATAATACGTTACTTGCTCTTCTATATTCATAAAAAATGAATATACAAAAGGGTAATGAGATATAAAAAAATAAGGCTAAATATTAAACAATTATTGCACTACCAAGTGAGACAAGATAATTTTGTTTTCTTTAAGAATGAGAGAAGATATGAAAAAAAATGAGGACAGAAATAATGAGTTTCTGTTTAACTTTTTTTTATTCAATAACAAAAGAAATCATGTAAGGATGAGAGATGAGTACAGCACGTAAAAAAACTCAAAAAATAATGTGAAGAGAAAATAAAAATTATCTTAACAATTTTATTTTATTATATTCAATTTTATATTGTATTATTTATTAATATTAAATGTTGTACTTTATAAAAGAAATAAAAAATACCTAATTTAATTTTTGGTGTACTATTATCTAATTTAAAGTGATAATTATAATTTAAAAAATTTAAAATATATATAATTTAAAATTTTAAAATATATATAATTTTTAAAAAGTTTAGGGGGGGTCGTGCCCCCCGCCTGCCCCATCGTGGCTCTGCCACTAGAGCCGGGTTGAAGGTGGGTTGACGCACTTAACCCACCAACATTTTTTTACATTTTTCTAAATTTTTTTAATAATTATTTACTACTCCTAATTATATAGGTTCACAATTTCATATTTTTAAATGTTAGAATGTTGCTCAATAATATTAGAATAGTTTGAATGTTTAATTAATTTGATTGTCAAGTTATATACTCTAATACTTTAATCTTTAACTATAACCTTTATAGTAAATTACTAAGCAATCGTCTTATAAACAAATCTTTCTAAATTCGCATGACAAAAATGTGTAATTTTTTTATTTATATTTTGCTGAATAGCATGACAGAAAATGTGTATTATTAACCATGTTTTCTTAGACTATATGGATACTTTCTTGAAAATAATTCATCATATATTGGTGGTAAGCATGATGAAGACATTGGTTCTTAATTTACTGTGATTGTCATTCCATGAGTTGCTTAAAAAATTATTTAAATATTTGAATACTTAAAAATAAATAAATAAATATTTTTTTATGTGGGTTGGTGAACCATCTCACTTAATCCACCAACTTGTGATGGATTGAGCCGGACTACAAAATTTCTGATTCACCATAAAGTAAACCAAGTTAGGTTCACTCATTTTCAACCCAACTCATGATGAACCAACCCGTGTGAGCCAGACTAGCTCACTTTGACATGTCTACCTGTCCCATATAGGACGGGCTAAGGGCGGGGTTAGGCCGGCTCGTCAACTTTTTTTTTAATTTGTTTTCAAGTTTTTTAATTTTTTTATTTTTAAATTTGTTCATATATACATATAAAGTAATATTAAAAGAAAATTTAATCATATAAAATATTTTTTAAATTTTTAATTGATTAATTAATATTTTTAATTAAATAAAATAACTATTACATTTATATTTTATATTACTCTATTATAACTAATTTGAAATTTAATTTGTAAGTATTAATGATTTAAATTACAATACAATTATATACTCATTTTTTAAATATATATTATAAAAAATAAATTTTTATTTTAATGTTTAATTCAAAAAAAATATAGACCAACATGTCGATCCAATTTGGTCCATTAAATTGACAAACTAAATTAACCAAAATAGAATAACTTAAGAAATTAAAATTTTCATCTCAATCTATCCTTTTTAACATGGACTAATAGACTGTCCCTTTTAACATGGACAAATAGAA
>Ga0209389_1006101_pt1 | contig 10419 bp, 6 predicted proteins | sample CowpearedBW_FD_187526 | JGI IMG/M metagenome (GOLD analysis project Ga0209389, IMG submission 187526) | Root nodule microbial communities of legume samples collected from California, USA - Cow pea red BW (SPAdes) (version 2) | ecosystem: Host-associated > Plants > Roots > Nodule | place: USA... | reverse complement strand
CCTGGGGTATTGCACATTCTATCTCACTTTGTTGCTTTGTCTACTAGACTATTGGTGTTGATGCATTCTGCAACTTGATCATTTCTTCAGGAACGGGTAAAGGCTCCCCTGTTTTGCTGCATCAACAGAACACCACCAAGCAGATATGGTTACATTGCAAACTTGTGCGTTATCAAATCAGCTAGGCGCCAGGGAATTGCAAGTAACATGTTGTCTTTTGCTATTGGAGCTGCAAAATCTAATGGTAATACAACCAAACATTTTAGTGAGAGTAGTTTTCCTTTGTCTGATGTAATTTACCAAAAAAATGACTGAAAGTTCACAATTCCTGGATTCATTTAGCAGGAGTGACACAGGTGTATGTGCATGTGGACAAAAAGAATAGGCCTGCACAAATATTGTACCAAAAGATGGGTTTTGAGGTAATATTGCTAGTTCATGTGCATTTTCCACCGTCTACATTGGATCGAATAAGTTACTAATGTGGTCCTCAAACTATTAACCTCTATCCCAATTAACTTCTAAAGTAATGGAACTATATAAGTTATAAGAAAAAATTGGTTGATAGCTGGGTTTCTTAGTATATTGTGAAGTGTTCTATATCTGACTATGTATGAAAAGACTTTGTTTGAAGAGATAAGACTCACTTTTGTGATCTCTGCATCTAAAAAGGAATTAGCTTCCAACTACCAGTCTAGGATATCCTTGGTTCAAGAAATAAAAAACATTGTATAAGTTATTCTGCAATTATTAAATATCTGAGTTTAGTCCCCATTTTGATATATTTTACTTATAGAATCAATTTTGATGAATTTCTTAATATTTGAAAAACTACTTGGAGGATTATTTATGCAATCTTTTACTTTTAGGACAACTTAGGAGAGAGGATATTCTTTTAAGGATGAAATTGATGGTTCATTCATGATGTAATTTTTTCTACTTGTGAGAAGCAATAACTGGCAGTTTCCATGCTCTTCTCAGATGGTTGAAATGGCAAATTCCCAGTTGGTGGAAGAAACATACTTACTGCGATTACAGACATAAAATACTAAGGATAGCTTCAGAAAAGTTGTGAATTTCAGAATTTAAGTAGTTCCTGTAACCATCATAGAGGTGTAAGATGTAAATGCATGTAGGTGTCCATGTTTGTACCTAACTAAGGTAACATATTTTCATTGTTTCTCCTTCATTTTCAATGCGTGGATATTTAATTCTGTAGCTTGTATAGGTATCATATATTCTTCCTGAAATTATATGTATTGGAAAACTTGTGGGTAATTTAAGAAACAAACTCAGATGTATTGGATTCAAAAAGGGTGATTTTTATTGCAAGAGTCTCAGTCTCTTCTTTTTTGTGGTTAAAAGTTTGTTTCTCTATTGAAGTGCCTTCCTTTGCGCTGATTTACTTAATTTATGTCAGGAAGAAATGTTACCATCTGTATCTCTCTATCTATGCTACTTTTGTCTCCCTCTCAGAAGTTGTTTTTTTGGTTATTATGTGTTTATGAATTACGTCCCACGGTACAAACTGTAAATAATACAACAATGTGTCGGATTTCAAGATAGAAGAATGAATCCTAAAAATTATAGGAAAGTGAGGCTAAGAGGACAAAAACAAATTAAAGGTTAAAGTTTGAAGAAAAAAGAGAAGGATGATGAGAAGGAAATGAGAAGGATGATGAGAAGGACAAAAACAAATTAAAGGTCGAGTTTTAAAAGATTGAGAAAGGAAATGAGAAGTTGGAGTTTTGGAATAAAGAGTGAAATGTAGAAGGATGATGAGATAGGGTGAGTGAATAGGAGTTTAAAAGAGAAAATATTAAAATTTAATTTATGGTTTAATCAGATATTTTTATAATTTTAATTTGTATATACATTCTAAATAATTCTATTATTAAATTAATAATTATGTTTTAATTTAAACATTACATAAATATATTAGAAAATATCAAAGATGATATTGCATTTCTGAGTAAAATAAAATAGTTTTAAAATTATTTAATCATTTATAATTCAAATTATTCAATTAGTAAAATAATTAAATAACCCGTGCACAAGTTCGGCAACACACATGACATAACATGTATAAATTATATAAAATTAAATAAAAAGAGCAATGGTACAAATAAGATTACAAAGACGAGCTAATACACTCTCTTGCTTCTGTTTGCCTAGATTTTTTAAAATTTGAAATGAACTTTTAATGACTCACCGAGAGAGCCTGTGTTTGACAATGCGAGAATTTGTAAAATGCATAAATACGCTGAAAATTAAAAATTAAATATTGGGCATTAGTTAAGATTTAACAGATATACAGATAATGTGATGCCCCTAGAAGGCCAGCTACTAAACATTTATAAAAATCTTCCAGATCGTGGACTGATGATGAAACCAATCCTGAGAAACTTCGGGCATTGACATTAGATGCAAATTACCTTATCTTCCACCCTCAAAATGATAGGCTTGGCAAAAGATCATACTTCAAATATCTTCGTAGGCTTAGTTATGCTAAATGTCTGCCACTACATATTTTTGATTTTGACACTAATGTTATACCAAATCCGAAGAGACTGATGAATAATTCAAAGCACCCTGATGAGGATCTGGAACTTTGACATGTTCTAAAACAGGAGACATTTTTAAACCAATTATCTGTATCTGTAGGTTTGAGTGACCATTAAGAAATGCATCTGTAACCTGCAAAAATGCACAAAACATTTCTTTATAAAAACCCCCGTGAATGATGAAGAGTGAACTAGATAAATTTATCAGAGATATACATATACCTGAGTGCATCCAAAAAGTTTGAGTAACCTCAGCGCCAAGCAGCTATCCACAATCAAACCCAATGCATTATCTGTCAAATTTCTGCACCAAGATAAATCTAGAGAGTGCAAATTTTTAGCATGGTTTGCAAGTGATAAGGTTGTGTGGTAACCAACCTGTATCAAACAAATGAGGCACTCAGAGATGTACCAAAGAATTAGAATGCAGAAATTAGACTTACAACAGAACCCAAATGATATGCATTTAGGGACAATAGCATTGAATAAGAAAAAAAATGATATCTTGATGATATATCATGTAACCATGTTCTGCAGACTACTGCTAAAGCTCAAAAGTAGGTTTGTTATTTTTAATAATCACAGCACCTCTTCCGGTATGTCACAATGTTCAAGAACTATTGGTATGAACAAGCCTAACTGTATATAAAATCATTGAGTTCCAGAAGACAAAGTACCTTCTTGATGTTATTAAGTGACAGTTCCTTCAGGGACCCTCCGGTGGTTTCCACAAATGCAGCAATTGCTTCATCACTACAACAAAATCCAGAGTATTATTCGATCCCAACGAGATCCACCCAAACATACCATACATGACAATACCACGGAATAATTAATCTCAAATCCAGAATATCATGGAGCAACGGAAATTAATATACAAAACATATTACTGAACACGTGATAATCTACTTGTTACAAAAGATATCCTAAAGAAGAGTAATCTCTGCCCACAAACTGCAGTAACTTATTTTCAAAATATATCTGCAATTAGGTTAGTTATTACTTTTACAAGTTTCATTATTATTTTCTATCAACACTGTCATCCAGCCAATTCTTCAGTTGTTTCCTATGGCTAGTATAGGTTTTCCACGTGGATTTTTTTAGTTTTCAATCAGTTTTGTTAGGATTTGAGTCCACCACCTATCCCCTTCCTCCCATACACTTTTACTACCAAGCCTACTTTATAGCTCCACATTTTCCACATGGATGGCTTGCCAAGTCTGTATACCAGTGAATCTACCTTATTTCCATCAGAGTACAAAATGAAATATTTGTAACCAATACTTGTATTCAAGTAGGGAATCAGTCAACAAAAGAGAATTGTTTTTCAAGACAGTTAATGTTGAAAAAAGTATCGAAATTTCAACTTCTGGGAAACAAAACAACGCTTAGGGCATCGGAACGAAAGATAATCATTAAAAATCCTATTAAAAATTCAGAACTACTATGACTTGATTCTTGCATGGACTAAATTGACCATAGACAAACAATCAAGTGCACAATCAAAAGTGAGTGTAGCACAAGTCTCTTGTGGTAAGGAAATCTAGAAAATGAAGAATAAAAAAACACCTGAATGGATTTCGGCAAAGCTTCAGGGTATGAAGTACGCGGCAACTATTGGTAAGATATCCAATGGATAAATCTGTTAATCTGTTCAGGTTCATAAGATCAAGTACCCGCAATCCCGGACAATGCTCAACAATAACTTTGATTGATGAATCGGTCAAGTTTCTGCACATTAGAAACATATATCAACGGACAAAACTTTTGAAAATGAAAAAAACCGGAAATTACTATATCAGAAAAAATTGTGCCATTTCAAATATAGAACTAACTAGCTTCACAATTCAACCATGTCCAAAGAATGATTAACAACAAGTTTTGGACACTTGATCAATTAACCAAAACTAATATCACATCCCAATTTGGTTTAATTTTTTCTTTAACTGAAATTTTGATCACCAAACATTCAAAGAAAATACTTGAACGTCTTAAGGAGATTCCCGACATGAAACAGATAGCTACAGTGATACTTACATACAGTCCTTCAAAACGAGCTCTTTCATGTTTTGGCCACGTGCAACAATGTAATTCTTCACAAATTCATCACAAACAGTTTCAATACCAGCTACTGACAACACTTCTAAATGTTCAAGCTCAATCAGTGCTGGCACAATTAGTGCAGCATCAATGCCATGGCAATCATCAAGGAACAACTCTTTCAGAAGATATCTTAAAGATTCAGCCAAAATATATATACTAGCAGATGTGAGAAGGGAGCACTGGCTTAGATTTATCGATCTAAGTGCAGGAGCTGAAGAAACCAGCGCACGCAAACCTCCATCTGAAAGTCGGCATGCACCACGGAGTGATAGAGTAGTCAACCTATCCAAATTCCTAGGTGACCGTGCCAAAGTAGCAACTATTACAAAATCAGGCAAACATCTCCCACACTGGTCAAGTTGCAGTACCTACAACACAAGTAAATAAACAACTAGATGTTGGTTAATATAGGAATTGAAAAACAAAAGCCGACAAAGAAGCTAATCAAATTTCAGAAAGAGAACAAAAAAAAAAACTGTAAGCTAGAAAATACACAATTAAAATTGAGCATAGCAAGAAAAGAACGTATAATGCATCTACCAAAAATCTCTCCTTAATGCATTTATTCTTAAACCCTTCTCGTCTAATATATTCGTTCATCTAACAAAGAACAATCAAAATATACAAGTGTATATCACACAATTTTAATGAAGATTTCAAAAGGAAAACAAAAATATTAGAAATTCCTCTCTTAAATTCAAATCAAAGGACCTAGATTAGATTCTCGACGACAAAAATAATATTGTACTAGCTTCAGGACAGTCACCTCATCCTCTCTTTTCCGTCTACGTCGAAGAAGTGTTGCTTAACATGTATAAAAAGAAATTCAAATACACGTAATAGTACTAGTACTGGTACTAGTAACAAACCCGGGCACATAAAGGGGTAATCAATTTCAGCCACTAAATACAAATCAAAATCAAGCAAAGGAAAACCATGTTAAATTACACCTACATATATAAAGTGCCATTCAGTAGAAAAACATGAACATACAGTAGACAATGCAGTCCATAGATCATACAATGAACAAAATGCTGTAAAGCTAAATACAGGTACCGTTTAATCAGATTTCTTGTATCATACAACCATCTTAAATAATAATATCTTACCTTAAATATCAACCCACATACCTCCAACAAGAATAGAAACAAAAAAACCAGTTAACTTCGTGATAATCAGGCAACAATAGTAGCTTATAAAATTCAACACTCCAGTTTCATATGCACCAAAAATAGCAAGTAATACCAAAAGCCATCAAATATCTTAGACCACATACCAACAAATTCTCCGTGTTACACGTTCGAAAACACTCGGTAAACTGTTCCTCGGTCAACCACGAGCAGTCCCTTAACCGAATCTCCGTGGGAGTTCCACGCACAAGAAGCTCTAGAAAGTGACCATTAATTCTCCTCGAGTCACAGAGCAACTGGCTAAGCCGGTGTCTCAGTGCATCAGGCACACTCTCGAGCGATGCAATCGCGTCAACATTCTTCACAAGAATCTTAAAGCACATGTCTTGCAACGAAGGAACCGATAAAACGCCCACATCCCCCTTCTTCGCCTTGGGAACCCACTTAATAGACTCACACAAGTTCGTCTGCGAACTTGTTTGAGCGTTCTGAAGATTCATCCCTCGGTCTCTGATGATTTTCATAGCCGTAGAGAAAGGACCAGGCCAGTCCTCAATTTCCTCATGCGCCGCTTCGGGAACCGGCGGCGACCGGTCACCATCTTCCTCTTCCGGTGCGAAGAAAGCAAACCGTGACGCATTTTCCCGCGCAATGTCGTGGAAGCGCTCCATATGATCATTCCTCCTCAAACCGGAACGGCGCTCTCTTGCATTTGAGTTTCTAGAACGTTCTCGAACTCGCGCAGGTGCATTATTCACACCGGAGTTCTCCGTTCTGGATTCCGGCGTTGTCACGTCACCATCAACCGCCACTGCCACGTCACCATCGTCATCAACATTACTATTATCAGCATCATCGTCATTTGCGTTATTAACTTGTTCTTTGGGATCGAAATTGATTGTTCTCCTTAAAGTCTTCTTTCCCGACCTTAAGTAGAGAAACTCCTCGTGTTCGGAACCGGCTGAGTCACTCTTGCGCTTCCGGCTCCGGGTGGAAACCCTAACACCGGAATCATCTGCTACAACATTGACATTGACGGCTGAGGTAGTTTCTCTGGTGGTGACATTGACATCAACCGCCACTGCAACGTCATCATCTTCATTGTTTGCGTCATTACCTTGTTCCTCTGCGTCGTTTGTCATATCGCTCTTGAGAACCCTCTTTCCCGATCTTAAGTTGAGAAAGGCCTGGCGGTTGGAGGCGGTGGAAACCCTACCGGCAGGGGAGACGTCGGAGAGAGAGGCGAGGCGGCGGCTGCGGCGGGGAGGAGGGGGAGAGGCGGAAAGGGAGGAAGGTTCGCGGGTTTGGGCCGGCGTGAGTGGGTGGATGGCGTCGGGTTTAGAGGGGTTTGTGGTTTTGGTTTGAACCATTTTGATGAGAAATCCGAAGCACTAAATACGATAATAGGGTTTGGAAGTGGAAATGAAGTGACTGAAAATGTGAGTGAGATCCAGAGAAAGTGGTTGGAGCAGAGTGAGAGGGAAAATGAAGAGATTTGGAGGGAAAACGGTGCTGTCGGCGTGAGAGAGGCTATTTATTCTGCAAGTCTAGAACATTGGTGGGACCCGCAGTAACAGAGAGAAGACTTTTCCCAAACTTCTCTCGCACACCACTTCACCGGAATTCACGTTACATTTTCCCGCCAACCCATACCAGTCTTTATATTTTCTTTTTCTTCTTTAATTACAAAAATTGTAATTGCTTCACTTTTTTTTTTCATATTTTCTAATGAATTATAATATTCGTTTGAAAAACACTGGAAATTTTATTGAATTTGACAATTTTCAACTAACATTTTATTTGTTTTTTCATGTTAACCTATTTCATTATTTGACACTTTCTAAGATCACGTCAATGGATGTCACTGATTTAACTATCATTTCTTTTTTAAGCTATTACTTAGTTTTTAATTTTAAGCAATTGCAATAAAAGAATGTATTTATTATATTACAAGTAAAAATGCTATTACCATTTTTCAGCAGTTTTAATGAGTCTAGCTTTAGAACTTTAGGATATTATTATTATTATTATTATTATTATTATTATTATTATTATTATTATAATTATAGGAGCTTAAGTTATAGTTTCCTTACTAGCATTACATGCATAAATTGGTCTACTGTCTTCATTTAATTTTGAGAGTTGTAGAAGGATTTTAGGTTTAAAACTCTTCTTAGGTTAATAGATCTTGTTAAAAGTCTTTGAAGACTTTTTTTTTATTTTAGTTCTTTTTTAAGATATTTTTCTTTTCTCACTCGTTTATATTCCTCATTAGACTGCGGATCCATTCCTTTAAAACAGTTTATATTATATATAAAATATTAAATTTGATTTATTACAATAAATAACATATAATTTGAAACATTAACTTTTTATATTGTGTTCTTTGATGAGCCAACCCATCATCTATGGTAAGTAGAAGCTATGTTTTACGTTTCATTTTAAGAAAATATATTTTTGACATCATTATACTAGTTGACAGCTTTTTTTTTCAAAGATAATTTAGTAATTAAAAAAATCAACTTTTTGTATTTATAAAAGAAAATTAAAAGATAAAATAGAAAATAGAAAATTTATGAAAAAAATTGTTAAATTTCAAAATGATATTTACCTTCATTCTAATTATGACAGAATAGAAGTAGAACAAGTCAACATAATATGTTTTGATTGTGACAAAATAGTAGAACAAGTCAACAAACAATGTACTGACACATTCTTTTCACTGTGATATGTCTAAAATTTATGTAAAATATTAGAGAAAATGACATTTTCCTTTCTCAACTCAAGCCATTATTGCCCATCATTTTACGCTGTCTAAAAAATTGAAAACAAATATCTAAAAAAAATACAAAAATCAACTAAGTTGTTGGGTTGATTTCATGGTATTTTTCTCTATGCAAATTAACACACTCATAGGATGAATCCAAAGACATACGAACTAGTTATTATAAATTAAGATAAGAGACCAAAATTTTATGTTAAACCTCTTTTTTTTTTTGTCTTTACATATAATTTATATTGATATCCAACGTTAAACACTTAATTTCCCACCTTTATTTACTCTACGGTAAACATAGACACTATTACGTTTACGTGTATTTATACGTTTACGTGTATTTATGATTTTTTATATATACATGATATTATATTAATAAATAATAATATTATAATGTTATTAAGTTAATATATAAAATAAAATTATATTTATTAAAAGTAAAATAAAATATTCTAGAAAAAAAAGATAAGGAAATAATAGTTAATAAACAGAAAAAAAAAACAGAGATAACGATTTCATAAAAATTTACAAAAGTAGCAGTTAATTTAATAAATAATTATATTATAAAAATTAAAATTAAAATTTTGAAATGTGAAAAAAAAAGTAAAAATAATGATAAATTTTTAAAAATTTAATAAATAATTATATTTTTAAAAGTAAAATTAAAATTTTGAAATATTATCGTAAAAAAAAATATATCTTTTATATATTATAATAGATATGATAAAAACTTCTCCTGTACCACAGATCACAAATGCAAAATAGTGAGGTTTTTTCCAGAACAAAAACAGATTACAAAGCAAGAAGACATTTTCACTGATCATGGTCAAGGTAGAAAACATCAAGCTAAAAGAAGAAAAAAAGGAAGTAGTAGAGAAAGGTTGTTGGAATTTTCTCAACTAAATTTTTGAACATTGACCACACCTTCGGGCAATACTAAGCGAACTTACATTTTGTTTTGTGGACATGAATCAGAGATAAAAGTTAACTGATAATGACTTTAGTTCATAATCGACCAGGAAATTAGGAATTAAATTTTTTACAGATTAATTTTCTTCGTTTTGCCTCTTTCCGTCATTAAAAAATGGTTGAAAATGACAGATACTAAGTAACTGTAAACCATGAAGACTTGACTAAGCGCCGCGTATTATTCAGATTCAGACACGCATCAAGAAGAAAAGAAAAGAGAGAGAGAACAATCTGGAATAAAAAACCAACACTCACTGCTACTTTAATCAGTGGCAGCAACAAAACCACTTTGTGTGAATAGTGATAACGTGCCATGGCGCACAATAGCAGCAACAGCACCGCCGCAGTGGATGGCGGTCCACACCGAGTCAACAGCCCGCGTTACTCCGGCTCCATGACTCGCCGAGCCCACTCGTTCAAACGCAAGAACAACAACAACAATAACATCAATGAAATTGAGCTTCAAATCAACTCGCCCAGATCCCCCTTGGCTCCTGCTGAAGGGTCTCTTTTGAAAAGGAATAATCTTCACCATCACCACAATCATCATTTGAGCCACAAGGAAAAAAGGAACAAGTTTGGGCAATGGGTGTTCTTTCTCTTCTGCGGGGTGTGTCTTTTTGTGGGTCTTCTCAAGATTTGTGCCACTGCCTGGTGGTTCCGATCTTCAGTACACAGTACACGTGAATCCGTTCAGGTTTCAGTTATACCGCGCCTTAATCTTATTATGATGCGATGAAGTTGATGATGCTTGTGGTTTAAACATTTGCTGAGAGGAAAACTTGTCATTGAAAATCTTTTGTGTGATGCTATTTGTTGATGATAGATTTTGCGCACCAAATTGTAGAAACCGAGGACAAAGCTTAATTAAGGGCAG
>Ga0209389_1006098_pt1 | contig 10421 bp, 7 predicted proteins | sample CowpearedBW_FD_187526 | JGI IMG/M metagenome (GOLD analysis project Ga0209389, IMG submission 187526) | Root nodule microbial communities of legume samples collected from California, USA - Cow pea red BW (SPAdes) (version 2) | ecosystem: Host-associated > Plants > Roots > Nodule | place: USA... | reverse complement strand
AGACGTAGGATTGTATTTTATGAACATGTTGCTTTTGTATCTCAAATTGAACCTAAGAATGTGAATGATGCTTTGAATGATAGTAATTGGATTGTTGCTATGCAAGATGAACTCAATCAATTCACAATAAATGATGTGTGGTTTCTAGTGCCTAAAACTAATGATATGAATATAATTAGAACCAAATGGGTTTTTAGAAACAAAATGGATGAAAATGGTAATATTGTAAGAAACAAAGCTAGACTAGTTGCTAAAGGTTATAATCAAGAAGAAGGCATTGATTTTGATGAAACTTATGCACTTGTAGCTAGGCTAGAAGCTGTGAGATTACTTTTAGCATATGCTTGCATGTGTAACTTTAATTGCATCAAATGGATGTGAAAAGTGCATTCTTGAATGGTTTCCTAAATGAAGAAGTGTAAGTATCACAACCTCCTGGATTTGAGGACCATCTCTATCCTAACCATGTTTTTAAATTGAAAAAGGCCTTATATGGTTTGAAACAAGCACCAAGACAATTATTTATAGGAAAGGCTAAGAAATTTTATCTTATCAAAAGGTTATGCTAGAGGTGCAGTGGATAAAACACTCTTCATTAGAAAACATGAGAATGATGTTATACTTGTTCAAGTGTATGTTGATGATATCATCTTTGGTTCAAATAACAACACATTGTGTGAAGTGTTTGTTGCAGCTATGCAGGGAGAATTTGAGATGTCCATGATGGGTGAGCTTACCTACTATCTAGGGTTGCAAGTCAAGCAACTCAAGCATGGAACATTTTTAAACCAATCAAAATACTGTTTTGACTTGTTGAAAAAGTTCAAAATGGAGGATTGTAAGGAAGTTGTCACTCCAATTGCAACAAACTATCTTACGGATGCAGATGAGGCTGGCCAACCAGTGGATTCAACCAAATATAGAGGGTTGATTAGGTCTTCCTCTATCTTACAACAAGTAGGTCAGATATTCAGTTTGGAGTATGCTTATGTGCTAGGTTTTAAGCAAATCCAAAAGAATCACACTTTAAGGCTGCAAAAAGTTCCTCAAAGGAACAACCAATGTTGGTTTATGGTATCCATGTGATTCTAACATAAATCTTAGTGGTTTTTCATATTCAGACTATGTAGGGTGAAAATTGGATAGGAAAAACACAGGTGGTACTTGCCATTTGCTTGGATCAAGTCTAATCTCATGGAATAGCAAAAAGCTAGCTTGTGTGGCACTTTCCACAGCTAAAGCTGAATATATTGTTGCTAGACATGGTTGTGCACAAATCATATGGTTGAAGCATCAACTTTTGGACTATGGTGTAAGGCTAAGCAAGGTACCTTTGTATTGTGATAATACTAGTGCAATCAACTTAACCACGAATCCTATACAACATTCTAAAACCAAGCATATAGAGATTAGGCATAATTTCATTCGTGATCATGTTCAAAAGGGGGATTGTGAAATCAAATTTGTTAAAACTGAAAATCAATTGGCAGATTTACAAAACCATTGGCTAGAGATAGGTTTAACAAGCTAAGGACTAAACTAGGCATATTAGACATCAAGAATGTGGTCTTATGTGTTTGTAGCATGTTAATCTTATGTACTCATGCACTGGTTTCATAAAAATCTGCTGTTGTATGCAAAAGTTGAAAACTGTCATATTCAACCTGTTGATTTTGCATTTCAACGTGTTGATTTCAGTTAAATCCGCCACTGTTTGCAAAAACATGATCTGTCAACCAGTTGATTCTGTATTTCAACATGTTTATTTCACTTAAACTACCACTGAATGCTGAAAAATTGATCTGCTATGATTTTTAATCTGTTGTTTTCACAATTCAGTATATTGATTTCATTAAAACTGAATCTGGAAAAATGAAGTTAAATTTTACGATTTTCAATCGATTGATTTTCAAAATCAGTCACCTGATTTCACTTAACCAGATTCTTTCTTTTAATCTCTGATGCTCTGATGCTGTTTTAGTCGACTGATTCTGTTTTTCAACTTGTTGATTTTACTTAAACTGTGCATTTACTCACGAATTGAATTGTTAAGCTGACCCAGTCAAAGAAAGCATCTTTTTGTCAAGTACTATCTGCTCCTAACTCCCCATTTCATCAGCCATGTGTTACTTTTACTGATTTATTTGACCAAAAAGCATTCTAGTGTACAATTCCAATGTGCATGCAACTCACATGATCTGAACTGATTGATTCACTCATAAAAACACATTGAAAACATCATGAATGCATGAGATACTGCTTTGGACTGCATTAAACTGATTTGGGTAACCTAAAACGAATTAATTAGAAAAATCTGCACCATTTAATCAACTATTTCTGAAAATCAGCTGGTTCAATTATAAATGTTGCACTTGTATTGCTGCATATCCATCATACATCTCTTAGAAACAGTCATACCAACACTCATCATGCCTCGTCGTTCCCAAAGGGCTATCCAATATGATGATGAACACTCCACTCCTCCTACCCCAAGGTCTCCAAATCATGAAAGCCATGGAAGAATTGAAGCATGGTTTGAGGATCATGAGGACAACATTCAAGTGTTCCTCATTGAGATGAATAGGAAACAGATCAACATTCCTAAGGTGCTGAGGTTCTCATGGCTAAGGGCTGAAGGTTTTGAGAGCCTATTCCAACAACTAAAGCATCAAAAGTTGAAGTCCTTCCTTGAACTTTCAGGGAAAATCTATCCAGACTTGGTGAAGGTGTTTTTCACCAATGCTTGAGGAATCCTGTTGCTAAAATCAAACACTTCCATGTTGGTGGTCTCAAGGTAGATCAAAGGCTTCTTGCTATGATAGTCACAAAAATCATAGTTCCACGTGGTAGCAACCATTCAACATTGAATGAGGGAGACTTGATACTCATGTATTGCATTTAAAACAACATCTAAGTGGATTGGATCTATGTGTTTCGTGATCACATGCTCAAGGCCAAGAGGCTCACGGATTTTAGGCTACCATATGTGGTTTTAGTGTCTAAATTCATTGAATACTTTGGAATTGATGTAGAGGATGAGCTAGAAGAGTCAACTGGATTGTTGAACCATACCTCCAACCAAAATCTGCATAAAATGGGCTTTCTCAAGGTGGGAAATGGATGGACAATTGTTGGAGCTGTTGTTGGTGGTTCACATGACCATGAAGCTGGTCCAAGTGGTGCAAATCAAAAGGAAGAACCAACTGCTGGACATATGGACTTGATTCCCTACAACCCTCCAAAGGATAGAGGCCTTGTGTACTCACATTTTGAGAGGATGGTGCTGGACCAATTGCATGAGCTCAATGTGTCCCAACATGCACATCACAACTTTTGCAATGAGAGATTTAATGTATTGGATGGCCAAATCCATGACATCCATGATATGCTCCACTCATTCTAGACCAGAAATGATCCTCAGGATGACTGAGTGTGGTGGTTGTTTAGGATCATGCATTGCATCCTTGTGTTTGTGATTTTTCAGTTTGAGTTTTGTCTGTTTCAGTTGATTGTTTTTCATTTCAGTCGGCTGATTGTATCAACTTTATGCATCTGTTTTCTGATTTCTGTTTCTGTTGGCTGTATTCCCTTCAAGTATTAATAAAATGATATGCAATGCTTGTTATCTTTATGCATTTATTTTGTTTGATGAATCCAAAGGGGGAGAAAAATTGGAAAATCAGAAACCAATTAAACTAAGCATTGAACTAAGCTTTAAAATTGGAATCAATAATCAAATCTAAATTTGAACCCATATTATTGATAGGGGGAGCATGATCACATTTGTATACTTGCTAGCTTGTGCGTAGTGCTACTGTAAATGTCTTTCAGGTTCACAAGCTTCAAGCTAAGGTGTCACTTCATCAAGTTAATGGTATCCAACAAATGGAAGCATTTGCAATGAAAGATAGAAGAAGATAGATGAAATGAAATAGAGGTTGGCTTTATCAAATCAGGGGGAGATTGTTGACATGAGAAGCCAAGGTGGTGTGCTTCTTGAAGATTTGATAAAGATTGAATGAAACTCTTTTGAACTATCTTGAAGCCATTACCATTGGAATGAAGCCTACATTGACGAAGGAAAGGTGATTTGATGATAACCATGTTGATCATGGCTGGAACGTGTGCTCTCTATGTAGTTACATAATTTAGAAAGTGTATTTTAAGTTTGTAATTCATGGTGTAGACCTTATAGCATTAATTAGATGTTTTTGGTCTTAGGTGTGTCTTTTAATCTGTTGAATGGTTTTTCAACAGGTTAAAATGTCTCTTTTAGTCTGTTGAATGGTTTTTCAATAGGTTAAAAGGTTAGCTGTAGTAGTCTTAAACTTCAACAAATTCAATCAGTTGATTTAGTTTTTAATCGACTGATTTCACTTAAGTCAAGTGAAATCAACCGATTGATTTGAAAATCAACCTGTTGAATTTCGTAACAGTTTGACTATAAAAGCTGTGATTTTCGAAAGAGAGATGAGTTGATCATTTTAGAGCGTGAATTTGTTCTGGAAACTTGTGGAAACTCTCTCCTTCGTGATCATACGTGTTGCAGCTGTTGAAGATTGATCTTGGATCAATTCTTGGAGCTTTTTTGGCTTGGTTTGAAGCTTGGAGAAAGTGGTTTGTGATAGGATGGGTTGTGCTACCATTGAGGTTTGATCTTTCTCAAGCTTTGGGTGTGTGCCTGGTGGTTTTCCAGGTCTGCAAGAGGGTTCTTGCTGTGCTTGTGTGATTGTTTTGTGATTCAAGAGTCTTTTGTGGTGTTTTTGCATATTTTGTAAGTGTAAGGGTGGATACTTTGTAAATCTTTTGAAATAGTGCAAAGTCAAGCTCAGGTTGCCTTGACAAATTGGATGTGGCTCAGGTTTGAGTGAACCAGTATAAAAATCTCGTGGTGTCCTCTCTTCTCTAACCTTTCTCTCTTGCATTTTCATTTTAAAGTATAAAGAACTTGTGCTTTAATCATCTTTTTCATGTTCTTGCATGTTTTCATAGCATTTGAAACATTGAGCATGTTTACATAATCATTTGGAACCTATCTTGATCATTCTTATGCATTGTTCCTGGTTTAAAATTCAAATTCGCATTTCTACATTTTTCCCAGTATTTTAGTCGACTATTTTCCTGTTTCAATCAGTTGATTATACCAGAACAAAATCTGTTTAGTAAAATCAATCGATTAACTCTATTTTTGATTGATTGAAAGTGTACAGTTCAGTACTATTTGCATCCTAACTTGGTGATCTATTTGATTCAATTAAATGTAGTTTTTAGCTTGCAAAGATAGCCTAATTTTTTTAACTAGCCAATTGATGAGTTCAAATTTTTGCCCTCATTTAATGTTTAAATTTGGGGATTTTAATAGAATTTTTGTGCTTAAGGATTGATTTAATTGGGATTTGTGATTATTGGATTTATTGAGTACGTAAGGTAAAAATAACGTAAAAATTGATTTTAGTTGCATATAATATTATCGGATATTCTAATGTTTGTTAATGCAACTGAAGTTTGGTTTGAGTCATTAAAAGTTTGGATTCGAAATATTCAAAGTTACAAAATAAGTTCAAAATCAGGAAATTCTGGAAAAATTTAAATCAGGACCTAAATGCACCCCCAGTTCTTATTTACACACTCCTCTTGCAAGTGAACCACAAAACCTATTATGCTCCCCCAGTTTTTACTAAGTTGCACCCCTCCTACCACTTAAACTCCACTCAACCAGATTATGCCACGTGGCAATCCTCACCTTCTAAATCTGTCCAGGTTTTGCTTCAAAAGTATGGGGTTGTGCACAAACTTTCTACACCATATCACTTCCAAACTAATGGGCAAGCCGAGATCTCAAACAGAGAAATCAAGAGGATCTTGGAGAAGATTGTGCATCTCAACAGGAAGGATTGGAGTAATAGACTTAAGGACGCTCTTTGGGCTCATAGGACTGCTTACAAGGCACCTATAGGGATGTCTCCTTATCAGGTTGTCTTTGGTAAGCCATGCCACCTTCCAGTGGAGATAGAGTACCGAGCCTACTAGGCTGTCAAGTCATGCAACTTCTCTCTTGATCAAGCTGGAGAGGAAAGGAAACTGCAGTTGAACGAGTTAGATGAGATCCGTCTGGAGGCATATTAGAACTCTATGTTCTACAAGGAGAAGACCAAGAGATTCCATGATAGCTCCATAGCTTGCTGGTTTTGCTGCTGCTGGTTACCCTGGTTTCCCCATCTCAAATTAGGGTGATTCCTCCATCCTGGATTGTATTTGTTTGTTGACAAATCATGGTTTTACTACTGATGTTGGGGTCTATTGTTGTGGAAAATATTAGCTGCATAGGCCTTAGAAGTATCCACTGGTGTAGAATAAGAAGAAGAAGCAACAACCTATTGTTGCAATGTTGGGCAAGAGTCTGTAAAATGATCAACAGATGTACAAAGGCCATAAACTCTTGCAGCTGGAGCTCTTTTATTGGAAGCAAGTTGATTGGCCAGTGTGGTAATAGCATCAATCTTACTCTCCAAATTCTTGGTATACTCGGCTGCCTCTACATCATGGACTCCTCTAACAACTATAACATTAATCCTTGTGCCAAATTGTTGAGAATTGGAATCCATGTTCTCAATTAGTTGCCTAGCTGCAGCTGAGGTCATGTTACCAAGAGCACCACCACTTGCGACATCAATCATGTTTCTATCCATGTGGTGCAGGCCTTCATAAAAATACTGCAAAAGGAGATGTTCAGAGATTTGATGGTGAGGGCAGCTTGAACAGAGATTTTTGAACCTCTCTCAGTACTCATAGAGGGTTTCCCCAGATTATTGCTTGATGCCAGAAATTTCCTTCCTTATGGCTGTTGTCCTTGAAGCTGGGAAGAATTTGGCAAGAAACAATCTCTTCAGGTCATCCCAGCTCGTGATGGACCTGGGTGCAAGGTAGTACAGCTAGTCTTTCACATTGCCCTCCAATTTATGAGGGAAAGCCTTCAAGTATACATGGTCCTCCTGGACATCTGCAGGCTTCATGGTGGAACACACAACATGAAACTGCTTCAAGTGTTTGCACGGGTCCTCACTTGCAAGGCCATGAAACTTTGGCAACAAGTGTATTAATCCAATTTTTAACACATATGGAACTTCCTCTTCAGGGTATTGAATGCATAAACTATCATAAGTGAACTCTGGTGCAGTGAGCTCACTCATGGTCCTCTCATGAGGTGGAGGAGGTTGAGCCATGTTATCAGTATGAAAATCAAAATGCTCAAAATAAACAGTATGCTCAGAATGCAAAGAATGAGGAGTGTCAGGAGTATGATGAGAATCAGAAGAGTTAGGAAAAGTCACTGAATATTCAGCATGCAAAGATAGATTCCTAAGATGTCTACGTCCTCTGTGGAATTTCCTATCAATCTCAGGGTCAAATGGTCGTAATTCACTTGGGTTTCCCCTAGTCATGCACCAACATAAGGTATAACTACAAGTATACTCAAACGAACTCCAAATGACTTGAAAATTGGTAGGATTGTCCTTTGAGTGCTCAAACAGAACCACAAAAAAAATCAGATCAAAACCCAAAGTACAAGTACTTTTAAAATGTTTTAAAAAGTGAAAAAAATGAAGAAAAATCACAAAAAACATTGCTGAAATGTAGAAAATGGCATTTTCTAGAGAATCTGAATTTGCAAAAGGGCAAAGCGTGTACTAACAAGGTAGGAAATTAAATTTCATCCCAAATGCATATAAAATAATGATGATTCTGATAACCAGAGCAAAAGTTATGGTCCTCTGAAGTTTCACTAAAAATCAGTCCAAAAAGTTTTTAAATCTCTCAACTCAGACCATACGAACTGCTCCAACTATTTTTCCCATCAAGTTCAATGTCTTAGAAGTGGGGGGAAAAAATTTCAAGTCAAAACAAGCACCGTAGCTACCAGAAAAAAAAATCCACAAGTTAAATGCCAGAATCGTACATTATTCATGCACTATTCACTACACTAGAATTGACACTATTCATGCGCCGCGACACTATTCACTCTACTACAACACAAACAAGGCGCACACGACAGAAAACACACTAGAATGGAAACAAGCACTGAACAAAACAATAACATCACAATGAATATATACCAACTCAACCACACTTGAACTACACACACCAAAACACTTAACATAAACACACTAAAATTTTTACTTTGAACAAACACTACAAAAAATCATGTATATAACAATGTTTTTAATACGACGGTTAATTAAAATTGTCGCTTTTCGCAGTATAATATGTCAGTTTGATAACAACCATAATGTACATGTATAATATGACGTTTCTAACTACCATATTTTACATTGTCATATTATATTTAAAATTGTGTCATTTTGAAATGCCACTTTATATAAAATATTATTTTTATAATTTTATGAAATTATTTCCTGTATCATTTTTGTCTCGATACTTACTTTTTTTTTTTGTAAAACTTTGTTCCTTCTCTTTTCTATTTCATTTTCCCACTCAACAATTTAATATTTTTTTAACTTTTCAAAAACTTTTAGTTTCCAAAATTATTATACAACTGTCATTTATAACTTGGACAATGATACTTTAATCCACTTTTTTTGACCCACTTTTAACCCACCACTTCAATCACCATTAGATCATCACATCACATCACTAAAAAGAATAAAAAAAGATAATCTAATGGTGATTAAAGCAATGAGTTAAAAGTGGGTCAAAAAAAATGGGTTAAAATATCATTTTCCTTATAACTTTTGTAAAACTTTGTTCCCTCTCTCCCCGTTTGCCTCTTTCTTCTTTCTCCTTTCTCCTTCATTTCACCCTAAATCACTTCACTCTCAGAACGTTCCCTCACGTCTTCGTTCGCTCTCCGTTTCTCCTTTCTCCTCTTCGTTTCCCCTCTTTCGTTTCACCTCTTTCTCCTTTCTCCTTCATTCGCCTCCATTTGCGCCTCCATTTGCACCTCAGTCCATGATTGCCGCCGTTCACATTTGCTCGATTGGGTTATTCAACCTCGTTCTGAAGGAGAAAGGTTCGATTGCTCGCATTTGCGCCTCAGTCCACTCCTTTTCTGTTTCTGGTATGACATTCATCAAAGTATTGTTGCGTTTTTGAATTTAATCTTGCCTATTTTTGATTTGAGTGGCCAATTGTACGATTAGGGTTTTCTGTTTGATTCCTTCGCGCGAATGTGAATTTGAGTGTGAATGTGAATGGGGAATCAGAAGCAGAAGTGGACGCAAGACGAAGAAGACGCACTCATCGCCGGAGTAGAAAAGCATGGTCCCGGAAAGTGGAAGAACATTCTCAAAGATCCCCAATTTGCCCCTTTTCTCACTTCTCATTCCAACATCGACCTCAAGGTAAATCCTTTAACAACCAACACTTTTTTCTTTTCTTCAATCATATTACAATTGGGTTAGGGTTCTTAAAACTCCCCCTCTTTCAGGACAAATGGCGGAATTTGAGCGTCATTTTCTATATGCAATTCTGTTATCGATATCATGCTTTGTAGATCTTGAGATTTTAGTTCCAGTTGTTTTCTAAGGTTTCTGACTTACCAGAGCAGTCTTATTGGAGAAGTAATCAACATTTTTTTGTATGTCAAAGTATAAATATTTTGGGTGGTAACAACCGACTTGTTTGCATTGTTTTAAATTATCCCTTTGTGATCTTCACTATTTAAGATCAATTCTTGAACTCCAAGACCCTGATAATGGTTTTGTTATGATCTTTTAAAAGTAGTATGTTTAGGCCCTGCTCCTTTTCTGTGGCGGAGAGGAGAATTTGAAAATTACTTTAATATGGTTTGTTTATTGCCTATATTATTTTTAAGCATTACAATTTTTATTTGAGAATTTTAGTTGTAACAATCACTACACATGATACTGCAGCAAAAACATCAAGTTCCTCAAAATTTTAGAAGGGCATTAAGTACAAGGTTGATGAGGCTTGTTAGTCAAGGGAAACTTGAAAAGGTAATTTAGTTTCAATATGGTGAATTGGTAATTTTACTGTATTGCATATTATAGTTGAGTGTGACCCTTGGTACAATGGGTGGGGCTTTTTTCTTACTGTTTCAACTTCTGGAAACAACCGCTATGCTTGGTAGAGTAAAACTATGTATATCTACTCTCACCACTCCTCAATCCTAACAAGGTGGGAATCTCATACATTGGACTTTCTTGAAGTTTATGTCTTGAAGCTTGTTTTTGGTATTGTAGGAGTAATCTACTCTTTACCCTTACTCATATATACTATATTATTTCTTCATTGCAGGCACCAGATATTGAAAGTTGTGTGTCATCTCCGCATGAAATACTAGGATCAAGTGGTGGAAGCAAAACACCTTAGACTTAGGACTTTTAATGTTGTCTTTTTTTCTTAGATGCTTGAATATTTTGGTACTCTTAATGTTGTCTTTT
>Ga0209389_1006097_pt1 | contig 10422 bp, 10 predicted proteins | sample CowpearedBW_FD_187526 | JGI IMG/M metagenome (GOLD analysis project Ga0209389, IMG submission 187526) | Root nodule microbial communities of legume samples collected from California, USA - Cow pea red BW (SPAdes) (version 2) | ecosystem: Host-associated > Plants > Roots > Nodule | place: USA... | reverse complement strand
GTGTTTTCAAGACAACATTAAAATAAATGTGGGTCTTGATTTGCTTTATGTCACATTTACAAAATTGTTGTATTTAATATATTTAAACAACATTTATAGAACTGTACTATATTTTAGTGTGGTCTAAAATGAAAAATGACGTAGTGACAGAAGCCAGCACTGAGTGTTGATTGACTCGTATTTTTTGGACGCTGACCAGTGCGGGGACAGTAATGAGCGACACCTGTGCTGATGTGGCAAAATTAAACCTATTTCTTTTGGATTCTTGAGGGAAAATCATCTTTGGCAGTGGGAGGCATAAAGAAACTCATTTTGGAGAGCTTGGAGGTGTGTTAGGACTTGTGGGAACAACTCCTTCTTCCTCTTTGTATCTCTTTCTCTTCCATTTCTTCCATTTGTAAGTTTGAGCTCTCTATGACAATGGAGAGCTAAACCCATTTTTATTGGGGTTAGATGTAGCCACTGCACTCTTATGTAATTGCAATGCTTTGAATATATAAATGTCTCTTTCATTGAATGCTAGTCTTCTTGTTTCTTCACTTAATGCTTGCATTGATTTGGCCATCGATTGCATGATATTTGGTTCATTGGGTGTGGAAATACCTTTTGAAACCTTGATTTAGAACAAGAAAACTCAATGGATCTTGTATCTAGGAATGGGGCTTGACCCATTGGTTGTCTTAAACCCTAGTGCATAAAGCGAATTTGCTTACTAAGAGTTCAAGGAATTGACTCTTAATAAGAAAATTTAGGCTCAATCAATTAAGGATTTAGAGTTTGAGTAAAATTGTGGGTTGGCATTGGCATATTAATGTACAGGATGCAAAATTGTAGTTGTATGAGAGCATAGTTGGTGAATTCTAACTCCGACAATATCAATTCATATCATTTCTAATCTTTTCCATTCACTAAGTGTCTTTAGCTTCCAAAGTTCAATTTTAATCATTTATGCAAAATTTACTTCTTACATGAAACTAAAAATTATGGATTCATTCTTTAGTTTAAATTAATCACTAATTACACAATTATTTAGTATACACGAGTCTCTTGGGAAACAATATCCCGGTCTTATCGATTACTACTTGCGCGACCTGGTACACTTGTCAGAGTCTTAACAGTGTGTGTGAGTGTGTGAATCATGGTATGTGTGTGTGTGGTGTGTGTCTGTGTTTGTGTTTGTGTGTTTGTGTGTCTGTGTGTGTATGTCTATGTGTTTGTGTGTGTGTGTCTGTGTGTATTCAGATCATGTTATCTAGTAGGAGAGAATCATCATTTGGGAAGATATCTTGGTAAGAAATTGTGTACATTTTTCAAACTTTGAAATATAAAGTTATTACTAATAACAATTTATGTATGCGGTGCTAGAAATGGTGAAAGTCCTTGCACAAAGTATAATTGCATTGATGAAGAAACTTGGCAACGATTTGTATAGACTCGAGAAAGTGAGAAATGGGAGGTTAGTACCATCACTTACATTTTTTTATTACTATTTTATTATATATAATGTTAAATACTTAGTAAATTCATTTAAATGTTTATAGGGTGTTTGGACAAAAGCACAAGACATCCAAACACATAATGAGACTCCCCACTTACTTTCTCGTAGTGGTTATCAAAAGCTAGAGTAGAAGATGATTAAAGAAAATATTAAAGCATGTTCTGCTTCTGGTGATGACGATGGTAGTGCAGATTCAATTGAACCCCATCCCTACCATTCTGGCATGAGAAATGGAAGCACGTGTGTCTAAAAAAGTCTGAAACATGGACTTTTGTATAGAATCACAACAGGTTGCTGAACGGATTGTAAATAAATGTTTTCCAATATTGTAATTTAAAAATTTTATTCCATATAAAGTGTTCTAATTATATATGTTTCCATGTTGTACCATTCTCTAGTTGAGCAGCAGACCCAAGGTGGTTTCAATCCTCATGGTTGAGAGGATATTCTTAATACTACTCTTGGACGAACTGAAACACCTTGGACATGCTCGTATTGTTGGATATACTATAGGGATTTGAGGTTAATTTGGAGGGTCATCACAATGCCATTTTCATACATCATGTAATGTTCCTATGGAGAAAGCCTTGCAAAAAATGAAAGTTGACTTGGTAGAGTAACTACAGGAGGAAATGAGAGAAGAACGAGAGTAGATCTGAAAAAAGCGGCAAGAGATTAGACAAGAGCAGCAAGTGATGATGGAAGCCTTTGACAAGTGGCTAGAGATCTTACTACTCTCATAAAAGCTCCCCTCTGTACTAAAGCTTGACCTTTCTCCTAGTGTTTAGAGTCAACACTAAAGGGATTCGTTCAGCTGTAGCTGAAACGAGGGCTGACATTAGCTTCGGTTGCCAATGTGAGTTGTACACATTGGTTTATTATGTATCTCAACCCCCTGCCCCCAACACACACACACCCTAAGTTGGTGACCCACGGGAAGCACTACAAAAAGTTAAAGTAAATACGACGGTTTTAATATGGCAGTTCAAAAAAACTGCCATAATTTACTTTATAGTACGATATTTTTATAACTACCATATTTTGTATGCAAATTATGACATTTACCACTGCCATTATTTTATATTATACCATTTTTGTTCTTATCCTGCCCATCTTTCCCCTGCACTAATTTTTCCCTCACTTTTTTTTTTCTAAAATCTACTTGTATATTTATTCTTTTACTAAAACAAAAACTAGTGAACCCCTCATGTTTAACCTAAGTTTAACCGTTGCACTCATTTTTCAGCTCACTAAACCTCGCACCTCGTCGTCTCCCACCACAACACGTCGTCGTCAGCCAACGACAAATCTTCGTGAGGCTCACTAGAACCATTGCGGTTGCCGGAGTAATACACATTGAAGATCAAACTTCTTTATCACATCAATTGCGCGCCACCCACACAAATCGTCTTCCTCGCGACGCAATTTGGAGCTCCACAGATCGACCCTAAGACTTCGCCAAAACTCGTCACTACAAGTCGTGCACAACATAGATTGTGACTAACAATGCATGAGGTTCTAAGGTTCTCCCATCAAGAACTATGAAATTTAGGGTTTTTTGTTGTTTTGGTTCATTTGCTTAAATTGACTTAATTGCTTTTCATTTTGTGTCCAAATTTTAGGGTTTTTATGCAACTCTATGAAGTAATAATGAAATAGCGATGTTTTAATGGCATGGACCAATCATAATTGTTACATATTTGAGTTCTCTTTGCACACAATTTTTCTATGCCATTAATTCATCCCTTCTTGTTTTACTTCAAATAAAAAATGTTTGTAATTCTAGTGAAAATCTAGGAAGTTGATTCCTCATTCTCTTCTATATTTTTTAATATTACAGGTTAGAGAAATATTAAATGAAGGCAATACAGAGATACAAAAAGACAATAGTCAATCATTATATGAAGTGGTGCAAGATGATCAATTGAAGGAGACAAGGCTAGTTAGTTAGGAGCATAGCTATAGATATTTAGAAAAATGTATATAATGATGTAAGATACTTTTTTGGCTTTTTGTTTCCAACATGAAAACCTTTGGATGATCTTGGATAAATATGAACTTTTTTAATATGGATTATGAATGAAAATATTTGTGATCAAAATTGTTTGATATTTTAATTTTACTTTTTTTTATTTTTTAAAAGCAAGTTAAATAAATAATGAAATCATAAAAATAATTTTGCATTCAAATTACGACAGTTTGAAACGTCGTATTTCATTTGAGTACAATGAAAATAATGGCGCTTTTAGGTATCATTTTTCGTATTAGAATTATTTTAAAAATAAACAAATTACGACAGTTTTAACTATCACACTTTGCATAGCGAATATGGCGGTTTGAACTGCCATTATTTGTGTAGTGCATTAAATAGCGGGTGTTGCGACATTTCACATAAGACCGCCACATTATACTTTGTGGCAGTAGAATATATGGCGGTACCTGCACCCGCCACACGCGCAAAATATGGCGGTCATAAACGCTATTTTATACCACAAATAACTGTTATATTTAACAAGACTTTTTGTAGTGAAGTGCTTTGAAGGTTCCACCATGTTACGTGGTGATTGTCTCCCCTTTCGTTAGGTAAAGGTTATGGTGATGCTGCAGTTCTTATACCGACATTAGAGGTTGGTATTGTATTGCAAGCATTATAAACTTTCATCACCTGGTCGAAACATCTCATGAGGATGACACCACAAATTGAATTAGTCACACATGATCCATTAGTAGCATTGACAGAGGTTGCTGCAACCATGGGTACAAAAATAGCTTTGATTCCTTACGATGCCACTGCTTTTGGCAAAGATCACTAAGCTTCTTATCAAGAGAGGTGAGGCCAACTCTCAAGGAAGGATGGCCAAAGGAAACCTAGAAGGGAAGTTGATGACCCCAAGCTTCGAGGTTTGGTAGAGTGGAGTCTCATATGAAGGATGTAGCAGAAGCAAAAATGAAGGGAAATGGTTCGATGAGGTGTGATCTTAGGTGTCAGGAGGATGTCCTCTAGAAAGGTGATGCCAATTTTAGAGGAAGAAGGCTAGAGGAAGTCCTAAGGAAAAATCTAGCTAGGGTATCTCTCAAGAGAAAGAATGTCTAGACTAATCTCGACAAAAGTTCTTTACTATGATCAAGAGTGTTTTACAAAGGGGTGGAGACCTAAATTTATAGGAAGCTCACCAAATTCAAGATTAAAAAGGAAGGAAGAATTCAAATGTTTTCCCCCATGTGCTCTAAGAAAGGTGGTGTATAGTGTGGATCAAGTGCCATGTGACACTCACACTTTCCATGCATTTGCAACATGTGCAAAACGAGGTAACTGTGCACACTTCTATCACATAAGACCGACCTAGGGTTTTTATTGGGCCAATTGAAGACCAATTGAAACCTTAAATTATCTCTCATGATCCACATTTCAACCTAAGCCCAATTCCTACAAAAAAAAGCCTAAATACATGGCCCAAATGAAACCCTACTCTACTTGGCCCAAAGAAATCTAATCTCTATATTTTATTAATCACGAGAGTTGGTTCGACGTAAGTCATCAAGAGCTCTAACCTAGATTGATTCACAAAGAAAGAAATGTCTAGAGTGATCTCAACAAAGTTTATCTACTATATTTATGAATGAATTTGTAAGAAAGGTGTACGTCCCTAATGAATATTACTTAATTAAATAAATCGATAAAGAATTGAAATTCAATAGTCAAAATTTTTATTATTCATAAAAGTGCGAGAAATTCAAAATTTATAATAGCGCTTACAAATCCAAAGTACAAATCCATAAAAATTCATATAAATTATACAAGTTCCAAAATTTGTTGAATAAAAACTAAAATCATAGAATAGTAGTGTAAAAATCCTAGCTCGACATCCCATGCTGGCCCCTCTCTCTGCCTCAAACGTCTGCAGCATCACCTGTAACATCATCTGCTCCTGTGTAAAGAATTATACGATCATCACCAAACACACACAGAAAGGGTGAGCTCATAAAATAAATAATTATCATAACAATGAATCACAATAGAAGTAATACACCCATCTATTTCATCCTAGTTAATTCTTAGCCAAGACCTTAATCCCCAAAGCTTTTCAGTCTTCACAACACACAAGTAGTTAGCCTTGGATTCAGGATTTATGATGCTCACACGAACCTACCCGCTCGTGGTCCTACCTCTACAAATCTCTCCGCTCGTAGTCCTGCTCTACGGACCTGCCCGCCCGTAGTTCAACCCATGTGATCCATCAGCTACGTACCTCCTTGCACGCAGCATCTTTCAAGTGTGAGCACAGAACATACGAACCTACCTTGCTCGTATCCCCACACGAGAGTAACTGGATATGAACCTCCCCACTCATATTATCACATGTTCACCACCATCCATGAACCTACCTGTTCATGGCACACCATCCCTTGATCCAAGTATCGCATCACTGTGTAAAAGCAACACACACAAGCCACTGTTCGCAGCATTATCGCCTAGCGCAGCCTAAGTGCCGCTAGGCGAAAACTGCGCAGACCGCCTAGCGGTACCTCCCTGCCGCCAGGCGCCAAGCCTCTCCCAGACCCACTGTTTCACGGATATCGCCAGGCGCAACGCGGTGCAGGGACTCCTCACGTTGATCCTACTGCTTGGCAGGCATCAGCAGCCCGTCAGGCGTCATACCAATAGCTCACTTCTGCTGGTTTTCGCACCCGAAACTGGTATGTTCTTCAACATGATTGACCTCCAAAGGAAACAACACCCTCTTATATCAGAACCTGATTCTATTACCCATCAACTTCAACATAGTTTGGTTGCCTATAAATCATAATCCCCATTCAACCCTCTCAAACTAGGTGATTTACTCACCACTATAAAGTTGCAATGTGACTTAATCAAGTTATAGCAGAAACCATCCCTTTCTCAATCCCCGTAACCAATTTCACTCATCAGCGATCCCATACTTAACCAATTATTTGTACACCCTTTTTGTATATAATTGCTATGCTCAAATTCCTCTACTTCCACTAACCAGAATCCACATTTCCATCTTAGTTATACGTCCTTTTTCCTTTCCCTATTATAGATTTTTAGACCATCACCAAACATTCATTACCAAGCCTAATTCACTTTACCCCAAACACATCACCTTGCTCTATGCATTGCCTTGTTTATCATGGCCCCCATTCAATTATCTAAATCCCTTTGTCTCAATTAATTTTCTTTCAACACAATTCAATAACAACTCCTTCCTTCAGCCATCCCCTTAATTATTCAAAACCACACCTTTTTCACGCTATCGTCTGGCGGCCAATAAGATGCCGCTAGGCGCAACATCAATTCATGGGAACACCAAAGTTCGTATATACTCTTGGACACTTTTCTAATTAACCCTCACCATCCAGAAATTCATGCACACACCAATAGTTCAAAAATCAATTCATCTACAGTTGCATACTCAACCAATTCTATCATACTAATCCAAACAAATTCACAATTTACTCCTATTATCCCCAATTTCGTTTCATTCATCAATTAAACACCACCTCTTCATGCTTATATTCTTGTCCACCATCCCGATCATATCCCGATGACCCCACGTACATTCACAGACTTTGCAATCCTAAAGAAAATTCATTGTACCACAGAAAACACGAAATACGAAAATTAGGGACAATCACTATGCGTCGCCTGGCGGGTTCACCTTCGCCGCCAGGCGGTTCATACCAAAACCCAGGAAACTAAGCAAAAAATGAAGCATTGCCTGGCGGCACACTCACAAACGTCAGGCGGTTTCTGGGCAAAACCTAGAAACTATGAAAAACAACATAATAGAGGAAATTTTGATCATGAATAGGCATCTTAATCATACAATATAACACGAAAATAGTTATAAGACATGAACAACGTAAGAGAACTCCCATAACCTGTTAATCCTTGCTCCAATTGGTCTTCTAACCCTTTTCCTTATGATGTCCAAGGGCTTCCCTTTGCTTCTTCACAAAATCTCAACTCTCCCTCTCCCAAAATGCCAATGATTCCTCTGAAAACCTCCCTCTGAAAACCTCCCTAGACTCTCCACCAGCATCAGCAGAGGAACAGGGGTAACAAGCCTCAGGCAACAGGCAGGGTGTATGCTATGACAAGAGTAGAGGCAACTGGCTCAGGTAACCTGGTTATGGGTAGTTGCATAATAACTAGTAGGTCCTGTTATGTGTTGTATGATTCTAGAGTGACACACTCATTTGTGTCAGATGCTTGTGTGAAATGTCTAGGTCTGCTGGTGTCTGAGCTATAGTGTGAGCTGGTGGTATCTACTCCGACGTTAGGTTTGGTCAGGACGTCGTCCTTATGTGTTAGGTGTCCGGTGGAGGTAGAGGGACGCAGGTATAAAGTGAACCTAATCTGCCTACCTCTACAAGAGTTGGAGGTGATCTTAAGGATGAATTGGTTGTCTTCCAATCACATTCTTATAGACTTCCGAGAGAAAAAGTTGTTATTTCCCAACTTAGAGAAACCTGAGTTGTTATCATCTCACAGGGTTATGAAGGAGCTGCAGAACGGTGTTCAATGTTTCATGATATTCACACATCTAGAGGTGGATGGGGAAGAGATAAAGTCTGCCATACCAGTGGTGCAAGAATTTGAAGACGTGTTCCTAGATGAAGTACCAAGGTTGCCTCCCAATAAAGAGGTAGAGTTCTCAATCGACCTGGTGCCTGGAATCGGTCCAATGTCGATGGCTACGTACCTGGCTCCGACGGAGTTGGTGGAACTCAAGAAACAGATAGAGGAGCATTCCAGAACTCAAGAGGAGCATTCCAAGCAGTTGAGGCTAGTGCTTGGTGTTCTGAGGGAGAAGCAACTATACGCTAAGTTATCCAAGTGTGAATTTTGGATGGATGAAGTACAGTTTTTGGGACATGTGATATCCGCTCAGGGGATTGCAGTGGATCCAACAAAAGTTAAGATAGTGATAAAGTGGGAGAGTCCCAAGTCAGCAACCAAGATCAGAAGTTTTGTAGGGTTAGCTAGCTACTACAGAAGATTCATAGAGGGATTCTCCTAAATAGTGGTGCTGTTGACGCGGCTTACCCAAAAGGACCAACCCTTCACTTAGACAGATAAGTGTGAGGAGAGTTTCCAAGAACTGAAACGAAGGTTGACGAGTGCTTCCATATTGATCATCCCAGATGTTGGGAAACCTTTTGAGGTGTATTGTGATGCCTCCCATCTTGTACTTGGCTGCGTGTTGATGCAGGAAAAGAAGGCTGTGGCCTATGCTTCGAGGCAACTAAAGGTGCATGAGAGAAACTACCGCACTCACGACCTATAGTTAGCAGCTATCGTGTTTGCCTTAAAGATCTGGAGACACTATCTTTATGGTGCTCAGTTTCGCGTATTCAACGATCATAAAAGTCTCAAGTATCTGTTTGATCAAAAGGAGCTGAACATGAGGCAGATGAGGTGGATGGAGTTCTTGAAGGATTATGACTTTGAGCTCCTATCTCATCCGGGGAAAGCAAAGGGTTAAATATGTTTTTGGTTCCTCAGGTTTAATTGACTTTTGGAATTAGTCCCTCTTTGAAACTTTATACCAATTTAGTCCTTCATCTTTATCAATGCGTGGATTTAGTCCTTCTTACCAATTTTTGTTAAGTTTATTTTACATTTTAAACGCATTTTTTGATAATATTTGAATTAACATTGAAGCGAAAATGTGTCAAACGGTATAAACAATTCAAATATTATCCTGAAATGCGCTTGAAACGTCAGATAAACTTAACAAAATTTGGTTAAAAGGACTAAATTCACGCATTTTTAAAGATGAAGGACTAAATTGGTATAAAATTTCGAAGAGTGACTAATTCAAAATTTTACTGAAACTTGAGTGACAAAAACATATTTAACAAAATATAATATAACATAACATAATATAACAATATAAAATAATATAATATAATATAATATAATATAATATAATATAATATAATATAATATAATATAATATAATATAATATAATATAGTATATTATAATATATTCTAGTATATTTTATAACAGTAAAGTATAATATAATATAATATAATATAGTATAATATAATATAATATAGTATAATATAGTATAATATTGTATAATATAGTATAATATAATGTAGAATGAGCCTTTAAGGCATTTAATGTAGAATCATTGGCTACTACCCGCATTTATTAAATAATTATTTAATTAATTATTTAAATTTTTCGAGTCTTACAAAGGGTGCTCCTCAATTTATAAGAGCAACGAAGATCAAAACTTTTCCAAAAGAAGAGGGAATATTCAAAATGAAATTGGAGTTTTTAGAGCCAAAGGAGAGCATGGCTCTAGTGTGACTTACCTAAGTGGCAATATCTTAAGGATTCTAAAGGGACCATCTCCTTAGGGACTAAGGTTGGACTTTCTTTGCTTAGGTGAAGCCAAACCCAATGTCCTTCCTCAGACATGATATCTTTCCTTCCTCTATTATTGTACCTTGCGTACTTTTCAGTTTGTTGCTAAATTTTACTTTTTAACCCTTCCTTACGAACAAACTCAAAAGATTTTGGAATTGGTAGTAAATATAATAGAGTGAGAGGATTAAAACGATAAACAGCCTGAACATGAGTGATCTTAGTAGTTTTGTGAACTACCCTATTGTAAGCATACTTAATATAGGAAAGGTATTCATCCCAAGATTTTTCATTACCTTTCAAGATAGTCTTTAACATAGTGGAAAGAAACCTATTCACAATTTCTATTTGTCTATCAATTTATGGATGACAAGAAATGAAAAAGTTAAACTTGGTTCTTAATCTTGACTAAAGAATTTTCAAAAAATGACTAAAGAATTTATAGATTCTGACACTATATACATTATATATTATATTATATTATATTATATTATATTAAATTATACTATATTATATTA
>Ga0209389_1006095_pt1 | contig 10422 bp, 5 predicted proteins | sample CowpearedBW_FD_187526 | JGI IMG/M metagenome (GOLD analysis project Ga0209389, IMG submission 187526) | Root nodule microbial communities of legume samples collected from California, USA - Cow pea red BW (SPAdes) (version 2) | ecosystem: Host-associated > Plants > Roots > Nodule | place: USA... | reverse complement strand
CTTCATTTTCTCATTGGTGTGTTTTTTAGTAGTACTAGAGTCTCTCTTAGTTCTAGTAATTTAAGGAAAACCAAAAAAAAATGTGGGTATATCTACTTTTTAATTTTGAATTTACAAATTGAGTTTGTGCAGAGAGCACTTCCTATACGTATATTATCAGTGGGGAAGAAGCGATCACCTGGACTCCAACTCATGGTTGATGAGTATGTTGATAAGCTCAAGTACTATTGCAGTGTCGAGGATGTTCAAATTCGGCCAAATCCTCGAAATGCGAGGTAAGTTCAGTTCACTGAGTTAGTTTTGTTTGAGCACAATTTCATTTTTGTCATGCTTTGGGTGAAGAATATGAGTTCCAAATTAGTATTGTGAATGTGTGAGTGCTGTATGCTAGATGGTACCTGTCAGTTTTAGTTACAAATAGTTGTACAGAGGAATTTTTGTTGTGTTGTCTAATAGAAAGGGTGGATCATTTGTTTGCCTTATAGTGACCAAAGGGCTCAGGTTGATGCTGAAGAGGAGGCAGTGATGAACCTTATAAGGTCTGATGATTGGGTATAGTCTTCAACATGCATGAATTTAAATTACAGTAGTGAAAATTTTGTTGTCCTTATTTGTACTTTTAAGTATGCTGTTTTGTTGAAATGAGACAGTTAGTGCAATAAAGATCTGCATTGGCGTTTAGAAATGAATTATGTTGCTTGGTGCATGCTTACAAAGTTATATCTTATAATTGTTAGATATAATTATAGTCTTTAAAATTAGAAAAAAAAAATCACAATTTTAGGGACTAAATACATATTTAAACTAAGTTATAGTGATGCTTCAATTTGTTCTGTTGTTTCTCTGCATTGTTTGAATTTTTCTCCTTCTTTACCACACTTTCCTGAAGGCAAACAGATATGATCTCTATTTGAAGCCTTGTTTTATCCTTGCCAAAGCTTCGTAACGTGATTTTGTTGTGTTTCTATGCTCTCTTAAGCTCTAGTTGTCTTGTGGTGTCTAATTGGGCCTATACAAATAAACATTAGTGCCAATTTTGTATCATGTTTTGGTTGCTAACAGTCTTAATGTACTTACCCATTGTATTGGAGCTAAAATTGGGTTCCTTTTCTTCCCAGGAATATTTTGTACCGCACTGACTACTACACTCACTTTGAACTTAATCCACTCCATCATTCTGTCCATAAAGATTTATGTCATGTTTTAATTGCCCAGATTGACATGGTTCAAATTTCTGCGAACACTGTAGCAGTGTCTACGTTAAATTCTTGCTTGAAACTCAAAACCCACTTTATTTGCAACTCATAGTTTTCATCATATAGGGCATGTTTGGTCTAACTTATTTTTAAAAAATATAGCCTACTATAACTAGCTTTCCGAGAGAGCTTCTGAAAAGTGATCATGTCATCAGACTTCATTTAAACCCAACATGCTAGAGCGTGCCAGTTTCAGAATTTTAGATCTTTGTTTTATCAGAAAGAATCTCTTTTTTCTTCTCCTAATTTGGTTTTATCGGTTATGTACCTGCACGTATAGGTTGTGATGTTGGATGAACGTGGGCGAGACATAGGATCTGAGCAAATGGCAGAGTTGGTGGGTGATGCAGGAAATACTGTAAGAACATTTTGTAATTGATCTCTTCCTTTACATTGAAATTTGTTCAATTATGGGCTTGATTGAGTATGCTGCCTGGCACTATGGTGAAATAAAGCATTATAAATTATCAATCATTTAACAGACCATCTGTCTACATCGACATTGAATACCTCAGTTCTGTTTATTGTTATATTGAAATAATACTGTTCATATTTATCACTCTTGGTAGTCCTTATATCAATCATTTTGGTGAATTTCTTTCATGATCTTAGTTTATAGTGAATTGACTTCTCACTAAAACATTTTAATAACCACCAGATTTATCAAATCCTGATTTTTTGTTGTAAACTTGCAGGTCACAAAAGCTTTATACTTTGAATTTTGTCCTGTTACTTGTGAAAAACCGTCATATCTCTGGCCAAAATGGCTTCTCAGTTTTGAACTCCTGAAGTGTGATTTCTAGTCCTGTAATGCAAAATGCTTCTCAAAAGTAGTATCACTACTTTCAGTGTTGTTACTTTTCCAGTTTACTGCGTTTTTTGGATTTCTTTTTCAAGCCAAATCTGTCTTATATGTTTGTGTGCATGGCGTCTATGTACATTCTCTTGTGATTTCCATTCATGTTATAGTTAGTTTGTTCTTTTTAATAAAAGATACCTTTGAGTAAAATTTAATGTTAAATAAAAAATATATTTCATTAATTTCTGCTTTCTTACAGGGTGCTTCACGGATATCTTTTTGTATCGGTGGTCCCTATGGTCATGGAAGAAAAATGAAGGAACGGGCTAACTTATCAATCAAGTTATCTTCACTAGTCTTAAATCACCAAATAGCATTACTTGTACTCATGGAACAGCTTTACAGGTATCTATCCTTTAATCTCTCAATATTGTATTATAATTTTTTTAATGCTATAGACTAAAGTTGTAGCACTAGGTCTTCATAATTATCCAAATGAATTGATCATATTCATGAGACTATTAGTTCTATGTCGCTAACATCAATATTTGATTTGTAGGTCTTGGACAATTTTAAAAGGACAAAAGTACCACCATTAGATATCCTTTCTTATTCTTCTTATCTATATGTCTGTTACGACCAATCGAGCTTTCCTCTGAACCTTTTATCTCTTGTCTTCTATTTAACATAATTTCCTTCTTTGAATTTTGGGTGAAAGGCCGAGTTGTCTTGTTATGTATAGTTGAATTTGATTACATAGTGTATATGAAGTGACGTGAAAATTTGTGAGGTGGTTGTTTTTATTTGTTTAACTTGTTCCATTATTAAAGCGGAAGTGTGTTTCAGTTAGAATTATTTTAAAATCAAACGTGTCACGGTAGAAGAAATTGTGTTTAAAGCTATCATATACTTTATCTACAGATTAAATTGTTCGAATTTGCTTTGGAAGTTTGTCCAAATAGAATATGGCATTACTCTTTTTGCATTTGACCCTATCCTTTTTGGAAAAACTTCTAGACTATATTTAAACTCCAATGTAATAGTTACGAGTAGAAAATTAGTATAGGGGTGGTTACTACCACAACACATGAATGCAGACTACCATTTGAAATTAGTATAGGGGTGGTTACTATCATGCTTATATCATGAATGGTTCACACTCAAACTATTTCCATTAACATCCATCACTTGTCTAACGACAAAGTGGATGTACATTTCAAATAATTGAACACATGCATATTGATGTAGGCAATTTCAAAATAATTCATATTTGAGATAATTTAAAAGGATAATTCGTCTATTTAGATAATTTTAAAACTTTTACACTAAAGTGATTTGTTTGGATAAAATAAATAAATAAAAATTGAAATTTAAAAATATTTGGAAGGTATTTCAAATGCATAAAATAGAATAATTTCAAATACCTTAAAAATATAAAACATTTGAAGTTTTAGTCCTTTTTAGGTTAAGTTGGGTTGGTCCAAAGATAAAATTGAGCCAATTCAATCTATCTCGAAGTTCTAGATTGATAAGCATGGATCATAAGTTGAGAAGAGTTGACTAGGTCAATGGTCGAGTCAATTTAATGTAGGTTGTAGAAGTTGATTTGGTGCAAGTCAAAAGGTTGAGTAATTCATCTTGTGATGAATGATAAGTCAAATCAATTGTGGTTGAAGGTCGAGCCAATTTAGCATGGACGAAAGATTGAGTTGATTCGTCTTAGGATAAATGCGACTCAAGTTAATTATGGTCGAAGGTCAACATGAGTCAACATGGGTCAAAGCTCGACACAAGTTGAAAGTCGAGACAAGCAATTGAGTCAAGGTCAAGAATAGTCCATTTGGATTGTAGGTTGAGTGGTTTTGAACTAAATTGAAGGTCGAGTTAAGTTGGTTTGCGTGGAAAGTCAACAAGTCGACTTGTACTAAGGATTAGGATGAGTCAGTTAAGTCGAAAGTCGAGATGAGTTGACTTGGGTCAAAGGTCAAGATGAGTTGTCTCAGGACAAATATCTAGTCAAGTTGTCCTAGGTTGAAGGTTGAGCTAATTCAACTCGGGCTAAAGGGTAAAATTGAGTTATCTAAATATTTTTAAAATAAATTTTTACCTTAAATGAAAAATTAAAATTGCTTTTTTCAAACAATAAATTTGAATTCTAAGATATTTCAATTACTTCATTCAAACAAACTATTTGGGAAATGAAGAGAATTCAATTGATAGTAATTCTAATTCAAATACCATGTGTTCTAACTTCAAGTTCGTTGAGAAAATATCGTTAGGGTCAATCATATCGCATATGAGATATTGTCCACATCAGAGACTAGAGTTCCATCATTGTTTTTCCTCAAAAGGTGCCTTAAAGGGTTGAAGGAAGAAAGCGTATTTAAACTTATCTTAGTTTTGACTTCTAAATGATGTGAGATTATTGGATATCGACTCCCCACAAACGGTGTCAATGTTTGAATCCCAAGTCTGTCAAGATAACATTGTTAGGGTCAGTTATCACATCTGAAGTATTGTCTGCTTTAAAATTCGTAACTCCTTCATGGTTTTATCCTTATAAGACATCTCACTACATTGACTAGGTGGATCTTCCCCTATTTCTCTTTAGAGCGCAATAGTTTTCTCACCAAGAGATACAACTCGGGTCTTGAGAACCTCATACTTTGCCTAAAAAACTTTTTAATGCTTAAGTCGGTAAGAAAATAATGATTGTACAATGATAATTAAGTGTAGAGAATATGAATTGAGTACTTCATTTGGTAGGAAGTTGTATTTCTAAGCTTCTCAAGAGGTAAGTATATAGGTATATTAAAAAGATTTTATTACTCGAAGATAATCAAATTTTATATCTTGAAGATATTTGTAAGATCCGAGAAAATTAAATAGTTATTTAAATAATTATTTAATTATGGCGGGTAATGGAAACATTTAAAGTAATTAATGTGTGGAACTATGACGTGGAAAAGTACTAGCTTAAGTGGTCAAGAGTACTTGAGAGTACTTTATTGTGTGTGAGGACTTGGGTTCGAGTTCTATGTGCGCCACTTGAATGTTATTTAATTTATGCCTTTTTGTTTAATGAAATATTGAATGCGTGGTGGGTTGATAAATTCCTAAAATTTTAGGAGTTACCATGACATATGAATTGGTTGAGTTGGTTATGTACTTTAATTGTTAATTGATTTGTTGTGGGTTCAATCCTTACTAAGAACAAAACTAATTTTCTTTTTGGCAAATTTTTGGTTGCATGGTATTGAAGGGACGTAGAAACCCTAGCTGCATATAAAGGCAGTCTAATGGGTTAGAAACCATTCAATAATGGTTCATGAGTAGTCATTAACAAGAATACTTAAGGTATTTTCGTTTTTAGCATTGAGCACACTTAATTGGGTAGTAAGTGAGAGAGAAAAGGCTAGTTGGAGAGGCAAAGAGTACTGCAATTGCGTGCAAGGGTCGAATACTAGGTTTGCAGAAGGGAAAAATTGATTGTAAAGGGGTGGAGAGGCTGGAAAACATATTGGATGTGCAAGAGAGGGTTAAGAAAGCTTTTGGATTGGAGCTACATCAAGAATTCGTGGTTTAGAAAGGAATTCCAGGTAAGGGGAGTTGTCTTTTCGTGTTTTTAGTCGAGAAAACCATACTGTATGTTGTTTGATTGGAATTGTAAGCCTTTCATCCATTTTCGGTACTGTTTGATTGAGATTTCTGGGTTTTTCCCAGAAACTGCCTGGTGGTTCAATCCCTACCGCCAGGCGGCACATCAGTGGTAAGCATTGTTCTTGTTTTGGTATGAACCGCCTGGCGACGATGAATTTCTGCCAGGCGACGCGAAGCTATTCGCGAATTTCCTTTGATTTGTTCTGTGCGCAGGGGTCAGTGAAACATTTGATTGTGATCTTGTATTGATGCTATGTGTTAATAGTACGAAATTGTGAGAATTGGGGGTTGTTGGTTCTTTGGAAATATTTTTCAGAATTAGCATGGTTAGAGTTGGGGTGTTAGAAGGGGGTAGAATCCAAATTGAATTGCTATGGTTCATAGTTGGTACGAATTAGAGGATATATTGTCAACGGAAATTGGGTTAGTAAACCATGAGCGAATTATTGCCTGGTATTGAATTTGATAACTGAATTGTGTCTTGAACGTCTTGAGTGGGTCGCGGGTATAATAGCCTGGGATTTTTCTGGGTTCTGGTGTACCGCCTAGCGGTACTCAGCTTGCCGCCAGGCGATGACAAGGACAGTGGCACAAGATGTTGTGTTGGTTTTGGTTGGTTGCGAGGGAAGAGGTTGGGAGTGAGTTGGAATAGAAGTTTAGGTCGAGGAAAATGGAAGAGACACGGGTACTTAATGTCCTTGTAGTGGAGACAATAGGAGAATTAAAATTGAGTTTTTACTAAGTATATTAGGCTGGAATGCTAACTTGTAAGTATGAGGTGTAAATGTGTAGGATATGAACTAGGAAATGTTGAGAACCTGGATGCCTTGAGATAAGAATGTGTAATTGGTAAGAAAAATTAAAGGAAAGAAACACCAGTGTACAGAGTGTTAAAGAATGTGAAATGGTATATCTTAATGATGCGTGTGATGATGATAAACTAGTAACTAGTGAAAAGTGTATGAGCCACTTATGTCTTAGAGGATTGGTAAGGATATTGATAGTCATACCTCGCGGGAAATGGGGAAATTTGGTGGGTATAGGTTGTAAGTAATTGAACCACTGTAATGTCATAATTGGATTTGACTACCATTAAGAGAGGGTGCATCGAAAAATTAGAATGCTTGGGGTATAAATCAGATGGTATAGAGTGCCTAAACCAGCAGCTTTTCGCTACTGACATAGCGCCTGGCGGCTCGAGTAAGTGCGTCAGGCGATAGGGACAGCAGGGAGGAGATCTGCATCGCGTGGCGCTTGGCGGCAAGGGTATGCCCGCCAGGCGGTGGTTGAAATACAGTGGCACTAGAAGGGCGCTGGCGCCAGGCGATCTGGGCTTGTGCCGCCTAGCAGCGCTGGGTACTACGCCAGGCAATTTCGCTGCAGGTTATGACTTATGTGCGTTGATTTTAATTGACAATGATGCTACACTTGGATCGGGAGATGTTGTGTCATGAGCGGATAGGTTCATGGATGGTGGTTAACATGTGATGATATGAACGGGGAGGTTCATATCCAGTTACTCTCACGTGAGGATACGAGCAAGGTAGGTTCGTATGTTTCGTGCTCACAGTTGAGAGATGCCACGTGCGGGGAGGTACGGGGCTGGTGAATCACATGTGTTGGACTACGGGCGGGCAGGTCGGTAGAGCAGGACTACGAGCGGGGAGGTTCGTAGAGGCAGGACCACGAGCGGGCAGGTTCGTGTAAGCATCATATTTCCCGAGTCCAAGACTAACCATTTGTGTGATTTGGAGGCTGTAAAGCCTTGAGGTTAAGGTCTTGGCCAAGAACTATGTAGGATGAATAAGATGGGTATATGTTTATCTTGTATTATATATACCTGTTATTTTATTTTTCTCAGCTCACCCTTTTTGTTTGTGTATGGCGATGATCGTGTAATTCGTTACACGGGAGCAAATGTTGATACAGGTGGTGCTGAGGATGTCCTGGCGACGGAGTGAGGGCTAGCTTTGGGATTAGAGTTAGGATTTTTCTCACATGTATTATTTATGCTTTTATTTATGAACACGTATTTTGGGAACTTGTAACACTTTATCGTTTAAGTTATGAGTTCTGGCGCGCTTTTTAATAAAATTTAAATTTTTCCGCGTTGGGATTATTACGAATGCGACTTTTGATATAATTTCATACTTTTATTATTTATTTTTAAGTAATATTCCTTAGGGATGTTACAATATTCGATAATCACTTCTTATATCATGAGGTATTTAATCATAATATCTTTAGATAATTAAGAATTATTTAATAATATCTTTAAGATACAATAGAATCTAATAATAAGTTATTATATCATAACATATTATCTTTTGGAAAATGGGTGTTAAAGTTCATGTCTTAGCTTTGACGATATTGTGATAAAATCAATTGGTAATGAATTTTTGAGTTAAATATGTTTTGGTTCCTTAACTTTCAATGAAAATGGGAATTAGTTCATTTTCAAAATTTTGGTTCAATTTAGTTCCTTAGCTTTATAAATGCGTGAATTTAATCATTTTAGTTATTTTTTTAAGTTTATTTGACATTTCAAATGTGTTTCATAATAGCATTTGAGTTGTTTATACCGTTTGACAAATTTTCACTTCTATGTTAGTTGGGAAACGCCTTTGAAACGTCAAATAAATTTTACAAAAATTTGTTAAATGAACTAAATTCACGCATTTCTAAAAAGAGGAGACTAAATTGATCCAAAGTTTCAAGATCCAATGTTTTAAAGAGAGACTAATTCCAATTTTCACTGAAAGTTAAAGAATCAAAACATATTTAACTCATGAAGTTTTTGAAAATTCGTTGGTAAATTTGTTGATAATTGATTTGTTTTTTTGAAAATTTGTTAGTAATTTTTTAAGTAATTGTGTTTTTAAAAATTTGTCAGGAATTTCGTCAGTAAAATGGACATCAATTTTACCGCCAAATCTGATAATATATTTTTTATAAATTAAATGGAGATGGATGAGAACAAGAAAGGAAGAAGAAAAAATAATGAGGAGAAAGAGGGAGAAGAGAAGGCGATGACGACAATGATGGCAGTGAGATTGGTGACAAAGGAGGAGGAGGAGGAGTCAAATGATGGTGGTAACGAATGCAATGATAGCAACAAACACAAGAACGGTGACAATGGCGACCACAAGGGAGGACCATGAGGAAGAAGAAAAATAGGAAGAAAAAAAAGAAGAAATGGAGAAAAAAAAGAAGAAAACCAAATCATGATATTTACCAATGAATTTTATCGATGAAAAAAAATCATCGATAAATACCGACAGATAATTATCGACAAATTTTCATTATTTGTAATTTTATTTATCAACGAGTATTTTACCGATAGATTTTTAACGGTTTGTAAATAAAAATAATTTTGTTCTAACAATGAATTTCTGTGATTACCCGAATGATTTTAATAGTACTACCAACTTTTCTTGTAATATTTAGGTTACTCATACTTGGTACTTAAATCACATAAACTTTTTAAGTTATTTAGTGGGTTAAGTATATTTTTAATCCCTGAACTTTGGCCAAAAATTGGAATTCGTCTCTGGTTGAAACTTTAATAAATTTTGGTCCTAAACTTTAAAAATGAATGAATATAATCCTTTTAACCCAATTATGTTGACTTTTTTTAACATGTCGAATGTGTTTCATGTTAATATAAGAGTTGTTTACGCCGTTTGACACATTCTCGGCTCAATATTTACTGAGAAATGCGTTCGAAACCTAAAAAATAGTTAACAAAATTGGGTTAAAAGGACTATATTCATTCATTTTTAAAGTTTAGGACCAAAATTTATCAAAATTTCGGCAAGAAACGAATTTCAATTTTGGATCAAAGTTTAGGGATTAAAAACATACTTAACCCTTATTTATTCTAGTTTCTTTAAAAAATAACATCTTACGATTGTATAAATAAAGATTGGTAATTCCAACCCTCCATCCACCCGAAAACATAAAATTATTTTAAGCTTGCACATTATTGAAGTATTTTCACAAATGATTTGTAGGTATGTTACGGATTGACATTATTTAAAATAATCTAATCCCATAATTAGAATTGAAAATAAAAAAATAAATTCCACAAAACCGGATTAAATATTAATAAAACAACGAAAATAAATATCAATATAAGAAGAAAAGTGATCATTAGTCAGAGAAATTATTAACAAGAAGAAAGGAATGAGGTGAATCAAACCAAACTTTGCATACATTTTCCAAAAATGTGATGAAGCTGTGTCATGAAGTTTTATTAAAGAAAGAACATAAAAATAAAAATAAAAAAACTCAGACTGGTACTAAATGAAATACATTTTTATACTCTTCCTCTTATTTTCCTTTTCTCATTGATCTTCATTCTTCTCTCTTTTTTTATTTTAGTTTTTTATTTTCTTACAAAATATTTCACCTCCCACGAAAGAGAAGCAACAATGCGTTTTTGTAACAATAGCTAATAAAAAAACATTATTATTTTATTAATAGTTGAAATCAAAGTGTATGTTTACTATTTCCTTAAATTATACAAGAAACTTCTCCACTTTATCATTTAACATATTCTATAGCAAGTTAATTTAATTTTAAGAAAATAATAATTATATAAAATTCCTCCAAAGTCAACCTACTTTGATCGGTACTCTCTATTTTAATCTCTATTTTAACACGCCACATGATTTGACATCACATCGCACCGTTTTGGACTCATTC
>Ga0209389_1006091_pt1 | contig 10425 bp, 4 predicted proteins | sample CowpearedBW_FD_187526 | JGI IMG/M metagenome (GOLD analysis project Ga0209389, IMG submission 187526) | Root nodule microbial communities of legume samples collected from California, USA - Cow pea red BW (SPAdes) (version 2) | ecosystem: Host-associated > Plants > Roots > Nodule | place: USA... | reverse complement strand
AAGGAAGCTATATGGAAGAAAGGGAAAGAAGGGAAGGTGATAATCATAGACATGGTGATGGATAATGAAACCAAAGATGAAGAATCAGTTGAAACACAACTCTTCTTTGACATGTTGATGATGGTGTGTACGAAGGGAAAGGAAAGAAACGAGAAGGAATGGGTTAAGTTGTTTTCCTCTGCTGGTTTCAAAAACTACAACATAACTCCCGTTTTGGGCGTTAGGTCTCTCGTTCAGATCTATCCATAGTCAGTGAACAATAGGTGGCCACCATTAATTCTCTCTTTCAGAAGTACAAGGGTTATAATTTTCTACTTCATTGTGAAAGTTAAATATGTAACAATTGTACTCTTTATCATATTTGTTATGTTCAAACCCTGTCAAATGAAAAATAATAAAATTAAAATGTCGATGATAAGTATGTAATCTGAATTTAATATTCTAAAATTTGTATATTACCATTTAATTTACGAGATTAATCGGATTCGAATTATTCGAATTATAGGTTATTTCAGTCGAGTTTTCAGATTACAGATTTATAGTGAGTAAATTTTTAAGTGAAAAAATTATTTTGTTTTTAATAAATGATTATAATGAATCTTTAATTAAAAAATACATGATATATTTTTAATAATGATTATTATAATGAATTATGATTTTATATAATTTAATATTGAATGTTAATACTATTGTAAAAAAATTAAAATTTTAAATATATTTACTAATTTTATAAATATTAAAATATAAATTTGAGTTAAATCGGATATATTTTATTTATTTTATTTTATTTTTTTATAATTATTCTTTTATTTAATTCAACTCAATCGTATGCTTAAATTATTTTTGAACTTTTTCGAATTTGATCGGATGCGAATTTTTTCTCACCCATAAAGACCGTGCGATTAAAGAGCAAAGTGCAAAGTGGAGATCTACAATTATTTTTCATAATTCGATAACTCGGGTTGCTTTGTATTTAAAATGTCAAGAAATAAGTTTGTGAGGATTGTTGCAGCCGAGAAAGATAGTTTCTCAATGGTAGATGACTGTAAGCAATATTGTTGATCTAAGACATTCTTCAGTATTTGAAGTATTAAAAATAAAAATAAAAATTACTTTCACATTGGAAATATGTACAGTAAAACCTGCAAAACTTTATAATTAGATAAATTAAAATTCTATAGACAATTTGTCACCCTTTAAATTGTATCAGAATTCAGTACTTAAATCATATTTTTTATATCTCAACATTTTGAGAATGAATATCTTACAAGTGAAAAAAATAGTTGGAAATTGTTATGCATTCGCTTAAATTCACGTCTTGATACTGAGATTTTGATTCAGATTTAATTGAAATACGAACTTTATAAAATTTTAAGAATCTTATAAAATTATTGATCCAATTTTTTTTTCTAAAATACATATCTAAATAAAATACAAATTTAAATTAGTACGAACAGAATGTTTACTGTACAAAATAAGTATCCAAAAATTAGATACGCCGAAACTTTATGAAAAGAACATGGACTATCGAATACTCTAATTTTTTAAATGTAACATAATTACTTGTGTTATGTATTAGTTTCTCTACGGGCGGATGTTGAAGGGGTAGGAGGTCCATGCTCCCCACATATTTTGAATATTTTTAAAATTTTTGTAGCCAAAATTTTTAATTATTTTTTAAATTATATATAGTTGTCAAAAATTTTGATTTTTTTCAAATTATTTGTAGTCATAAAATTTTAAATTATGTAATATATTAAAATTGATAAGAATTAAGTTAAGTATCTTTTTATTTCTTTTATAAAACACAATACTCAATGTTAATAAATAAAAAATACAAAATCAAATATAATAAAGAATAAAAAAATTTATTAATATATTTTTTATTTTGTCTCTAATTGTTTTTTTAGTATTTTATATATTGTTCTCGTCTCTCACTCTAAGCTATTTTCTTTTGTTTATGAAGAGAAAATTATTTATTATTTCTGTCCTCATCTCTCGTTTGTCCTCTCTCATTCTTAAAGAAAAAAAAATGATAATTCTCTCTTGTCTCGTTTGATAGTGAGATATTGGTTTAATAATTAACATTATTTCTTATCTCATGAGTCTTTGTATATTATTTTTTATGAATGTAAAAGTATTTACTATGTGTCTTCTCGTAACTTATTTTAAATTATAAGTTGATTATCATAGCTAGTCGTGAAGATGAGAACCAGATAGATTCAACGTCTCCATATATTATGAATCATGATACTAATGATTATGATTCAATTGTTCATTGTTCAATTAGACAAGTCCTTTTAAGGTTTTCACCGAGGATATGGTTATTTAGATTGAGAAAAAAATAATAAACGATTTTAATTCTAATTATTGTTGAGTTTAAGAATCTAAAAAAATAAAAGACAATCTTTAAATATGTGTGATTTCTTTTATAATTATTATTATATTAAATTATATATTCATCTTTATTATATTAGTGGTAATAACTAAATATATAAAATTTAAATATATTATTTTTTATTTTCTAAAGGTAGTGGTCATGATTCGTAGGTGATTTTCTCCATTCTATCTCTCTTACAAAAAATCTAGTCGAGGTTTAGATAAAAAATACTTACAAACCATAATTAAACTTAACTGTGCAATTAATCTTGATTGGTTGCGATTTTATGTTTCTGGCATAAACCAAACTAAACTTAGTATGTTGAAAGTAGTGATATGTTGGCACCGAAAGATAGTTCATAAAACTCTCACGTGAAAATGTCAATAAAAAGGACTTATATGTTAAGAATTTATGAATTTATATTTTAGTCTAATATAAAAATATGTAAAAATTTATTATTTTGAAGTTTTGAATTAAATAAAATATTAATTACTTATATTAATTTGATTCAAGTTCGGTTGATAATGATCAGACAAAGCTACGAGGGCACGTGATCAAGATTTATTTTCTTTTTCTTAGAAACCTTCTTTTCAAAAAAGGTGATGCATGCGATGAAAATCCAGAAGATTATCATTATAACAATGCATCACAGCAACCGACAACACATGCTCCAGGACAGACATTTGCCAACTCAAGCCTTGGTACCTTTGTTTTCGAAGGTTTTTTTAAATAGAAACAGTTTCGTATTATTGCTTTTAAGATAACAGATTGTAAAGAAAAAGAAAGATAATTGAAGACGATAAACAAAGAAAAAACGAAAAATTATACAATTATAAAAAATAAAATAAAATACTTTTCCTGCCAATAAAGAAGATAATAGTTAATGTAATTTTCCTGCCAACAAAAAATGTCTCAAAAGAATGCCATTTAAAATCTCTAAACTCACCTTCTCTTGAATATAATACTTTTCCTCAAACAATATTAACTTTCCCTTTGTTTGATTCATTTGATCATTTTTAATAGTTTTTAAAGGTGTAAACACCTATAATAAAATTATTTTCAAAAAATAAGAAAAATATGTTTTTAATAATAAATAAAATATAAGTGGAGTAATTTTATGGAGATTTTCAAAATAGAAAAATAAAATTAAAAATTAAAAAAAATAGAAAAATGAAATAAAACAAAATAAAACAAAAAGTAAATAAAAATATATAGAAACGTGAGTTCAATTTGTTTTTAATTATCATATCTTTTCTTATTAGTAGAACAACCCAACATATTTTCACCATTACTCTTTGCTCTTCTACCTTTTTTTTGATAAACAGTTATATGCTTCTAATAGTTAGAAGTAATATCTCTTCTAATGATTAGAAAATCAATCAATATTATTGATGATGATGATGATTGATATTGTACTGTAATTTACTGTGATGTGATATAGGATTGCATTGGTATTGCAATGTGTGAATACACAAAGCGTCATGTCATGAAGAAGAAAATATTCTTTACACTTTTATCTATCTTTTTCCATTACCACTCACATAGACACACCTCCCTCCTACCACTTTTGGTGGAAGAAAAACAAAAATTAGAGAAGGAGGCAAAATAAAAAGGGAGATGATTAAAGTTAGTTATAATGTTGGGAAAGAAAAGAGTGAGATTGATAGAGAAGAATAGGAATTGAAAGGTTTAAAAAGTATGTCATTGTCGGTATTTTTTTCTTTTGATTTATGCATTCACAATTTTTCATTACCTTTTTGTTTTAATATTATACACATATTCTTTTACACCTAATATTGGCCTTCTCTTTAGGGACATTAGTCCTACTATTCAAGATACCTTATTTTAAAATTTATAAAAAAATTGTTTTTCCTCATTTGTTTAATGCCTGTCCGGCTGCTCGTGTCGCGGGACATCTATTTTTCATTATCTTTTTCTACAAAATATAAAAAAAATATAAAGAACTACAAATAAAAATTAGAATAGTTTTCTTTGTTTACCTTTTTGTGTCTGTCCCACCATTCGCGTCGCGTGACACTCATTTCCAAATAACTCAAAATAAATATAAAAAAAACGTAAAAAGGTTTTTCAAAATTATAAAAAAAAAATCAAATTTATAAAAGGTTCTTTAAGAGCTACGTGATCCCTAGTTTTCTATTACGACTGAAATGGGAATACGTAGGAGGGAGCAAGGTAGGTCATTCATTGTCGGGTTCACCAAATAAAAATTAAATAATTTCTTAATAGATGTTCATTTAGAATTATGTGATCTCTGATTTTCTATTATGGATCGAAATATGTGGAACGAGATACATCCATCCTTGTATGCGGACCCAAACATAAAAATATATTTTTCTTTATTTTTATCAGTGTTTTATCATTTTTGGGGAAAATTAGATATTTTGAAAACTACATAATTTTTGCATATTTAATTCAAGGTAGAACGTTGTAGAGTGTTAACACCTTCCTACGCGTAACGGATTCCCAGACCCAAAATCTGGTTTTGTAGACCTTATTATTATTTTTTTCAGTTTTTCTATAATTTTTCAGCATAAATTATGTTGGCGGCTCCAAACCCTTTTTGTTTTAACTTTATTTTTTGTTCACCGTCTATCGCGATTTCGATTGTCACAAAAGTCCTATGTAACCTGTTTAGGAGTTTTTTTTCTATTTATTTATTATCCGAGTACAAACACTTACTTATGTCATTCTCAGCACAAATTTTCCCTTCTTTAAGATAATCATGTTTCTCTTATTTCAAATAGATTGTATAACTGTAGACAGTGGCGAAACTTGGATAAAAAGCTTAGGAGTGTCAAATTAGATTTTATATATATATTAGTTAAAACAAAAATTTTCATTTTTTCTTTTCATTTTCTATGCTTAAAACAAGCACACATAGTAGAATTCAAACAAATATGACTATCATTCGCTATTATAAACTTTTAGTAATATTTATTTAAAGAAAATATAACATTTTATGAAATGTCACTAAATCCTTTTAATAATTTTACTTTTAGAAAAGTTTTTTATAATGTAAATCAAATTTTTAGTAATATTTTTTAAATAGAGGAACATTTTCAAATTATTACTAAATTTTTTTAGTAATATTTTTTCCTATAAAACCAATATTATAAAGATGTTACTAATATAAATATTTTATAATATTTCAATAAATGTAACTATAAATACACAATGAAATTTAATATTAAATTTGTTGATCCAATTATTAGGAAAACCTTTATGTTTGTCCCACTAATAAAATATCATCATTTTTGAAGCATAAATAAATAGTATGAAATACAACCCTGCACACAAAAAGAAACTATTTTGTATATTTTCATTTCGATAGTGTACTGTCTGAGTTTTTTTTTTTTACCTAGTTGATCTAATTATAATTTTAGTTTAATTATTTGGATGGTTTTCATTTTGGTATAGGTATGTCAATCTGATATCTATTCTTGAAAAAATGTCAATTGCATCTCAACTTTTAAAAAAGTATTTCAATTAAGTCCCTTTCAAACGGAATTGACTAACGCCGTTAATGCCGTGAATTAGGAAATCGGTCACTGAACAAATAATGATGAATTTGGATCTAACATGAGGACCTAGTCCATCTGGGCCGAACAATGACCCATTAACAAGTCACTTGTGGGCCGAGCTGCAAATGTTTAGGGTCTTTTTTCCTACACCTCCAAACATTTCTTCTGCACCTCCAAACTTTCTTTAAATTCCCAAAAAACCCTTTGCCCATTTAAGGAAACCCACGGACATCACACCCCCAAAATTTCATCTACTTTCGGAAGTCAAAATATATAACTTTCTAAAGTCAAAACATATAATCGGAAGTCGATTTTAGGACGTCAAAATATATCACCAGAAGTCGATTTCCGAAAGTCAAAACATATAACCGGAAGTCAAAACTGATAATGTCCAATTTTACCTCTTTTTGTGTGTTTATTGTCATGAATAAATCAACTCTTTCTCAGCTTTTATCTTGTTATATCCTTAAGTTTAGTGTGTTTTGTATTGTTTTGTGTTTTAGTTGTTTTATGTTTGTTTTGCCTCTAATCTCTCTTTTAAGTGTGTTAAATAAGTTAATAGGAAGCATTTGTGGTGGAAGAAAACAAGCAAGAACTCAAGAGAGCATGATTGGATAAGAAAATATTGATTTTGAAGCAAATACCCACGTCAGGCGCCACTAGAATCACGCTTAGTGCTTCAAATACATAATGTTGTCAAACTGGCCAAGGCTGAGCGCCAGAAATCAAGGCTGAGCCTCATTCCTCTCGCATTTTCTAGCGCTGAGCGCCAGAAGTCAAGGCTGAGCGCCATTCTTCTCGCATTTTTTGGACGCTGAGCGCTGGCTCGCTGACATGTCGAAAAATGAGTTTTTAAACTTGTTTCTCGCGAGGGTTTGGTCATTCCTCATTTTTTTCACAATAGAGAAACACTTTTGGGTGCTTGGAGAGCCTCTTGGAGGTTGCTAGGGGTGTTGGGAAACTCTCCCACTCCTCCTTGGGTCTTTTCCTCCATTCATGGTGGTTTTTCCCCCTTTTGGGGTTGGAGAGGAAGATGGGTTACAAATTGGAGGTGTTGATGCGAAGGGGAGGCACAATTGGAGCATGGAGCAGCTGCTAAGAACCTTGGGAGGGGCTTGCATCTTCTCTTTGGTTTCCATCTCTTCCCTATCTCTCTAATTTGTAAAACCTAGGTTCTCCACCATGGAGAGCTAAACCTATTTGTTGAGATTAGATGTAATGAACTAAATTCTTGTATATTTTGTGATGTTAATCCATATGCTTTTCCATTTCTATGTTAGCATTTGATTTCCATGCTTAATGCTTGCTTTGGTTTGGCCACCCATGCATGATTTGTGGTTCTTGAGGTGTTGGAAAATGTCTTTTGAACCTAGAACTGAAATTGAATGTCTAATGGAGCTTGTATCTAGGGATAGAACAAGATTCATTAGTAATCTTAAGACTCTTAAACTTAATGCATGATTTCACTTGTTGAGGATTCAAGGAATTGGAACTTGATGAGTTATCATAGACTCACAGTCGCTAGGAATAGGATTTGAGTATTTTTGTGAGTTGATTTTGGCATGAAATTGGAATTGAGATGTTTGTGAATGCATGAGAATAAAATGAATGAAATCTAGTCTTGACAATTGTATATAATCTATGTTAAATTTATGTTCCACACCAACTGTTTGATAAAATACCAAAAAGAGTTTCTTTATGTTTTTGTGAGCTTTGTTGTCTATTTGAGTTGTAAATTATGAGAGTTGTCATGTGTTGCACAAGTTCTTATGGAGAAAACGATATTTATTACTTGCTACGTGCGATTGGTGCACTTGTTGTTTTTCACCTAACAGAGACCAACTAATAAAAGATAACAAACAAGAACAAATTAGTCCAAATTATATTACATTCATCCAACCAAAACCATAATTAAAATAAAATAAAACTTAGGGGAATTTGAACCTTAGATTATACACCACCACATTTTCTTAATGCTCAAAACAGGACCAACCTTTAAGTTAGGGCTTAACCATGACAACTTTCAATCACAAATGAAGGGAGCCAAAGATAGCAACGATGGGCATGAGACGCTTTGAGGCATGACCTTAGTAGCCTCAACGATTTCACTTATGCAGAAATGGTATGGGTGGCGTCAACATCAAAGATGGGACATAGACACGAACTTGCAAAAGTAGGCATGCTCCGATAGCTAGTGTGGAGGAGATTCTAAGGGTAATAATGAAGGCTCACAATAAGGCGAGGGTCCGACAGCGAAAGATGAGTGATTTCTACACAATTTTGGCGACTTAGTCCATAATGACTTCGGTAAAACTCCCTAACGGTGGAGACACCTTTGGTGGGGGATGGGGTTAAAGGGAGAAGATGAAAAATTGAGAAGAGATGGAGAGAAGGTGAGTAGCAAGATGGGTTTCTAAGTGGGGAGTGGAGAAATCATAAGTTTTGGGGAAAGAAGACAACCCTTCATGTTGTATTTCTATGTGCATGAGTGTTTTTTATTAGTGAAAAAGCAAGATGCCAATGGTTGAAGAAAGATGGGGACAATTAATCATTAATCTGAAAAAGGGTTAAATATTATTCTCTATGGTTGGAACCTTGGTAGAGTTGTGTTCAACACAAATGGTGTGCTTTATCCTGACAATGTTGTTGAAACTGATTCACACAATTATGATAGATGGGGAGTTGGTGGAAAAGAAGCAGAAGCTGCAATGCTTGGAGGTGGCATGGAGGTGCTGCAACCAAGAGGGTGGGGGAGGAGAGGCCAGGGAGGGTGGGGAGGAGGAAGAGTCGCGAGAAAGGTTGGGGAGGAAAAGAGAAGACACAATAGGATACACACGTGGACACATGTGGTAACAACATCTATTACATATTAAGAAAAGAAGATACTACCAAAATTACTACATTACCCATTTTCTTTTATTGACACGTGTTATAAAAATTAGTTTCGTCATTTTAAAACTCTAGTACAAAAGGACCCGAGTTCAAATCCTACAAAAGTCAATTTGTTTTTATTTTTTCATTTATTTATGATTTCAACTATAATATTATTATTTGTAATATTTGTATAAGTATTAATATTTCTAATTATTAATAATATTATTATTATAAATATTATTTATAGTGACAGTAGTAAAATTATAACAAATATTAATATTATTATAATAATAATTTTTATTATTATTATATGTTACTATTATATATTATTACTACTAGTATTATTAATATTATTAGTAGTAAAGTTATTACTGTTATTTGTAATATATAATATTATTATTATTATATATTTTTGTTAGTAATTACGTTTCAATTTTTATTAGATTATGATAAATTATTTTTTTGTCTTAAACTTAAAAAAATAGGTATATTGATAAATATATGATTAGTTTAAAATTTCACTCCAACATTTCATTGTTGATGTTCATACCCATTCAAATTTGAAGGATTTGTCGACCATTATTGAATTATATTGATTGTCTAATTCATTTTATTTAACTCTTAATGTTTCATTTTCTACAACGAAGATTATCAAAACAAAATTCTGAATAAATTATTATTATATTATATTGAAAGATGAATTTCTTGAACACAATATGGTTATTTACATTTAAAAAGGGATAACTGGACATTTTTATTCTGAATAAATTATTGATGAGTTCAAAATTTTTCACTATAAATTATTTTGGTTCCTCCAAAATTATTGGTCAAAATCCGTCAGGAATTATTATTATCAACTATAATTAATAATCATTATTACTATCAACTATAAATATTATTATCATTATTATTAATTATAATTATTTCTATTATTATATTACTCATATTATTATATTATATTATTATTATGATTAATCAAAAATATAATTATTATAATAGTTATTATTATTATTATTATTGTTAGATACACATTTTACTTTTACTTACCATGTAGGAATCATGTTTCAATTACTTGTAATTTTTATTTGTTTTGTTGTTCATTTATCTTTACATTTGAACAATTATTTCAATTTTAAAAAATAGTTACTAAAATTAATAAAATAATAAAACTGAAAAAATAATTTTTTTATTATAAATAATTATTTAAATTTAAAATATAATAATTAAGAGGATAAAATTGATAAAATAAAAATGACACCAAATATGTTTATCTTTTTATATATGTAGTTGTATTAATATTAATATTATTAGTAGTAGTATCAGTATTTTTTTTATCACTACGTGATATTATTATAGTGGTATTATTATTATTATTATTATTATTATAGTTAGACACATATTTTACTTTTATTTATTACGGGATCATATTTCAATTACTTGCTCTTTGTATTTGTTTTGTTATTCATTTTATCTCTATATCTGTATAATTATTTAAATTGAAAAAAATAGTTAACAAAATTAGTAGAACGATAAAACTGACAAATATTTTTTTATTATGAATAGTTATTTAAATTTAATAAATAATAATTAAGAGGATAAAATTGTAAAAACAAAAAAAAAGTACATAAA
>Ga0209389_1006086_pt1 | contig 10428 bp, 11 predicted proteins | sample CowpearedBW_FD_187526 | JGI IMG/M metagenome (GOLD analysis project Ga0209389, IMG submission 187526) | Root nodule microbial communities of legume samples collected from California, USA - Cow pea red BW (SPAdes) (version 2) | ecosystem: Host-associated > Plants > Roots > Nodule | place: USA... | reverse complement strand
ATATCCATCTTAGATTATTAAAAATATATTTTATCTTTAAATATAAGAATATGATTTCATCATATACACATGATTTACTTATATAGGTCTAGGTTATTTTTTCGAATAAAGTAAAAAGTAAGTTTTGTGAAGGTGTTATGCATTTATATTTGAAACAATTAATTTGCATGGAAACATATGAATATGAAAAACTGTTGATTCATGAATTAAGTTATAATCATACGTTTTATCAAACTTTTAACACAAATGAATTATAAAAGTTATGAGAAGTGATTAAAGTAAAAATGTTACGAAAATTGTGGTATAAATGCAGTGTTCCAAAGCATTTGAAAACCATGATTCGAAAGCATGGGTACATTCAACAACTTTTGTGTCGTAGTAGTTCTTACAATTAGCCTTACTTTAATGGTGAAAAGAGGAGTTTCAAGAGAGATGATTTGGGAAGCAAATGATGCAGCAAGGCCATTGTCATCATACGAACAATATTTACAAAACTGTGCTGCTAAGTTGTACCCAGATTGTGGTGTTAATATTTTCTCAGCTATATTTTTTGGTAACGACACCGTTACTTGTGAATGCTGTGACAAGCTTGTGAATGATGTAGGAAAACAATGCCACGATGATATGACAAAATACATTTTGCAAAGGCCAGATTATAGGACAAAGAAGAATCAGATCCTTTGTAAAAGTGATAGTGTTTGGAATGATTGTGTTTCTCTCGAAAGCCCTGCGCTTGAACCCGTTGCTGCAACCTTTACTGATTCCGTTGCTCATCAATCACACTTATTCATGTGAAAATTTGTAATACGTTCCATCAAATATAATATTATTAATTTATAATTTATTGTCTAATTCTTCTTCTTAATTAAAAAAATAAACCATAGTAACATTATTTAACAATTGTTATTGATCATTTAAACCTTCTCATGAACACTTAACGTTTTTTTTTTAATTTATATGATTAGTTATTAAATGAAAAAGTTATGCCATTATTGAAAGACTTATTTGATGGTGATGAAATAAAGAAGTCCTACCATTATTGGAAAACTTTAGTAACACATAAAATGAAGAAATTGTGTTATTATGGGGAGACTCTAGTGCTAGAAATGAAAGGAAGAAGTTATATTACAATGGAACGATTGTTGTGTAGTATGAAAAGTACACTAAAAATAAAATATATTAAAAAAACAAATATTTAATGTATTTAACTTTTATTTAACAACGAATAGAATAAAAAAAAGTAGTTTCATTGTACATATAATAAGATATTTGGTGAAGAGAAAATAAAAAATATAATAAACAAATATTTAATGTATTTAACTTTTACTTAATAACTGATAGAATGAAAATAAAAAGTAGTTTTACATTACATGTAATAACATCTTTGATGAAGAGAAAATAAAATATATTAGAAAACAAATATTTAATGTATTTAACTTTTACTTAATAACGGATAGAATGAATATTTTTTTTACTGTACATCTAATAACATCTTTTTGTGTGGTGACGAGAAAACAAAATATATTAAAAACAAATATTTAATGCATTTAATTTTACTCGATAACGGATCGAATGAAAAAAAAAAGTAATTTTATTGTACATCTAATGACATTGGTGAAGAGAAAATAAAATATTAAAAACAAATATTTTATGTATTTAACTTTTTTTTATTCTATTCGTTATCTACTTTCTTTCTCTCTCCTAAGAATATTTAATGTATTTAATTTTTACTTCATTGATATTAAAAATCATAAAAAAAAAAAAACTTTAACAAGAAAGCATATAAAGTGTATGATGACTTCAACTTTACACACTACAAAAAAGTCATTCTATTGTAATACAACTTCTTCCTTTTATCTATAACACTAAAGTTTTCTCATAATAACATGACTTCTTCATTTCATACAAGTCTTACCATAATGGCATAAATTTTTTATTTCATAACCATCAAAGAAGTCTTCTCATAACGACACGACTTCTTCATTTTATAACTTCAAAGAAATCTCTTCATAATTGCACGAATTTACTTAAAAGGTAATTAACTTTTAATCAAAGTCGTTTGATCATGTGACGACTTTATCCTATACACCGAAAGTCTCCTCATCTTCGCACAATTTCAACTCAAATTAAGTGAAGTATTATTTGACTGACACAACTTCTTTATAATAAAGTTGTCCCGGCTTTTCATGACTTACCTAGGATGGATTTTTTTTTTAATTTGCACTAATTTTGTAATTTCCAAAGGGAATTGCACCATACTAGATTTTCTATGCACTTATAAGCTTTTCTTTACATTCCAACGTTGTTATGTCTATTTATTTCGTTCAAATTCTACTATTCTTCAATTGTTCATCATTCTTCAAATTTGTTTCTACTATGATTTTCGTTACAATTTCCTAATGCATTCCATAATGTGTTAAATGTTTGATAGTACTCTTTATTACATTTGTAATTAATTTTTCCATTGGTTATATATATATATATATATATATATATATATATATATATATATATATATATATATAACACTACAATAATTTTATTAATTATCGACGAATTTTTACTGATGACAAAGAATTTGCTGGTAAACTCAAATTTACTAATAAATGTTTTGACAAATTTCACAAATTAATTTACTAACGAATACTTTCGCTGGTAACAAATTTGTCCGTAAAATTCGTTAGAAAAAATCGTCGATAAATTACTATTTGTGTTACTGACCAATGCTTTCGTCAGTAACTTATAATTATAATTATCGATGGTAAAATTCGTCAACAAGGTCCATCGATAAATTACAATTCATATCACCAACAAATATTTTTGTCGGTAACTTATTATTACAATTACCGAGGTATTTCTTATCGGTAAATCTGTTAGACATGTGGGCGGCAAATTTTGCATCCACTCTAATGGAGTTTTTTGTATATTAAGGGGTGATCAGTGAGGAGAAGAAGAAAAAAAGAAGAGGAGGAAGAGGAGAAGGTGGAGGCTTTGTAGTGAATTACTAATGGCTCGGTGGTGATGCAACAAAGGCTAGATGGTGAAATGATGGGACATGGGCCTTAACGTGGAGGTGCGCCAATGACATGTTAGAAACACATAGGCAGTGGTTATTAGAGTTAGAGAAGTAGGGGGATGAGGAGGAGGTGGAGGTGGGGAAAGAGGAAAGAGGAAAGAGGAAAGAGGAAAAGGAAGAGAAATAGGAGGAGGGGAAGGAGAGGATGAAGAAACAAAGGAAAAAGAAGAGGAAGAGGAAAATGAAGAGGAAGAAAGAGACCTAATCACATATTTTACCATGATGCTACCGACGACCAGAATCTGTCTTTAATTACCAATAGATATTGTCTGACGAACCCTTACCAACGAATTTATGGTCATTGGTAATTACTGAAACATTTCTCCATCTATTGGTAAAATTGGCAACAAATTTTGGATGTCAATGTAGTTTATTGATGGGTTTTGGGTTGTCAGTAATTTGTTACAAAACATGACTTACCGACAGGTTTTTCTATTATTGATGAATTGTGACTGTCAGTAATATTTTACTTTTTTATAGTGTGTAGTTTACGTTATCTACTCTTGCGTTTACATGAAATGAAGTTATGTTTATATCTGTGTGTGACGATGATAAGCTATTCAATGTAGATGATGTGAGCTCTAATGAAATGATCATTGATGCACAACTACTATCAATTTTGGATCCTACTATTTAGGATGAAGAAACAATCATTGTACAAATAATTATTATTTCTAACTTTGATTCTTTTTATAGGCTTCCCATTATTGGAGAAAAGATAGAAACTCTAAAATAGAATAACTTAACAAGGAAAGAGAATGAAACAACAAACTTAATATTTCACGAATTTGCACTTGTATATTCATCAATATCAAAATAATGGCATATATGGACAGAATGTTATAACATAGAATTATAACTGTCATCTAACAGTTTTTGAACACACCAACTAACACACCTCCTTGATTCAAAAACTTTTACAATGAAAAACAAACAACTCTTAACATATCTCTTAACTTCTTGAATATGTCAGCCTTCAATGCTTTAGTTAAAACATCAGCCAATTGATCCTCAGTCCTACAATGTTTCAGCTTAATCATGCCTTTATTGACTTGGTCTCTTAGAAAGTGAAACTTAGTCTTTATATGCTTGCTCTTGCAATGAGACATCGGGTTTTTAGCAAAATATATAGTCGATTTGTTGTCAACAAGTAACTCTACTGAGTGTGCATCTGAGACCTTCAACTCATTTAAAAATGACAATAACCACAAGGCTTGGAATTTTTCTGAACATGTTGATATGTATTCATCTTCACAGCTTGACAAGGCCACAACAATTTGTTTCTTAGAATTCTATGAAATAGGTGAACTAGCGAAGAAGAAAATTTGACCCATGGTGCTTTTCCTATCTACTACATCACCACTCCAATCTGAGTAAAAGTATGTTGTCAACAACAACTGACCATTTTCTTCATTCTTCTCATTCAAAAATAGAATCCTGAAATTCAAGGTCTCTTTCAAATACATAATAATTCCTTTTGCAACCAACAAATGAGATTATTTTAGATCCTTCATGAACCTGCTTATTAATCCAACACTATAGGCAATTTTAGGCATGCTTTGGCAAATGAACCTCCAGTTGCCTACCATTTTTCTAAACATAGTTGCATCTATGGGCTTTTCTCCATCTCTTATAGTGAGATTTAGTTTTGTCTCTATTGGAGTCTCAACATAATTGTAGTCAAACATGTTGAATATGCTTAGAACCTCTAAGACATACTTCTTTTGATGCATAATGATACCTTTCTCTGTATAGAAAAACTCTAACCCCAAGAAATATGACAATGTGCCCAAATCTGTCATTTTGAACTCCATTTTCAGATTTTGTTTAATCTTTTCAATATCTGTTGTATTGCTACCAATTATGAGCAAGTCATCCACATAAAGGCATATAATGATCAATTGGTTCAATTGTACAATTTTCACATAAACTCCATACTCAATTGGACATTTCACAAAGCCAAGGCCTAGGAGAAAAGTGTATATTCTATTGTTTCAAGCTCTAGGGGCTTGCTTCAACCCATACAAAGCTTTTCTCAACTTCATAACTTTGTGTTAATTCCCCTTCTTCATGAAACTAGTGGGTTTGACAACATATATTACTTCATCTAACCAACCATTAAGGAAGGTTGATTTAATATCCAATTGCCACAACTTCTAGTGTCTCAAGTTGGCCAAAGCTACAATCAGCCTTATTGTTTCTAACCTTGCCACAAGTGTGAAAACATCAGATTAGTCTTGACCCTTCTTCTGCATGAATCCTTTTGCCACCAACTGTGCCTTGTGTTTTAGCAATGAACCATCTGGTTTAACTTTCACCTTAAAGACCTATTTCACATCAATAAGAGTCTTATCTTGTGGTAAATCAATCATTTCCCACGTCTCATTCTTCACAATACTTTTCACTTCTTCTTCCATCTCAGTCTTCCAAGTGGTCTTTGTAATGGCTTTTTTAAACATAATTGGTTCAAGGTCAACCATGAGTGCCAAGTGTTGAACCAATTCTCCTTCTTCAATGACAACATCATCAGTATAAATTTGATAATCAGTGAACAAGTAAGGTGCATATCTAATCCTGGTTGGTCTGTTTGGAGCCTTTTGTGTTTCAGCACAATTTATGTTCTCAAAAAGAGTATTTTCCTCCCAAATAAACTGCAAATTTGGAACATTTGAATCCTAAGATTCTTGCCAAGAACTGTATTCATCAAACTACATATTTTATACACACCTAAAAGGTTTTGGGATTATACATTTTATAAGAACTTATAGAGTTGTAACCAAGAAAGATCATGGGCTCACTCCTAACATCCAATTTCTTCCCTCGCTGATTTGGAACATGTTTAAAGCTCAAACAACCAAAGATTTTCAAATTCTTAACAGAGGGTTTTGTCCATGTCAACACCTTCTCTAGAACTTTTCCTTCAAGCTTCTTGGTTGGATATTTATTGAGCATATAGAAGCAATCATCGCTGCCTCACCCCAAAACTTGTATGGCAAACCCTTTTGTTTTAGCATGCTTTTGATCATGTTCACAACAATTTGATTTCTTCTTTCCACAACTCCATTGTGTTAAGGAGTGTAGGGAGCAACCACCTCATGAACAACTTCATGCCCTTTGCAGAACCTCTCAAATTCATTAGATGTATACTCTCCCCCACGGTCAGTTCTTAACACCTTTAGAGACCACCTTGATTGATTTTCCATAAGTGCTTTAAACTCCTTAAAGATAATGAACACTTCACTATTTTCTTTAAGCAATTACAACCACATCTTTATGCTAAACTCATCCACAGATAGAAAAAGTATCTATTTCCTCTCAATGAAGGCACATCAAAAGAACCATAAACATTCGAGTAAACAATGTGTAAAATATCATTAGCATTTGACCTAGTTTAGAAGCTAAATTTCTTTCTAGTTTGCTTACTTATCAAACAATTATCACACACCTTTTTCGGAATTGCCATATGAGGTAAACCAGAAACCATACCTCGAGTTCCCAATAGACTCAAGTCATTCAAATTCAGATGCCCCATCCTTAAGTGCCAAACCCAAGATTCGTATAATACTACAATGGAAAAACATTGGGTTTCTATAGTGTTGAGCTTGACTTTGAATGTTCTGTTTAAGGCTAGGAGAACTATTTTTTTTATCGAGCTTTTCCTATCCTCCTCTCCAATGATTGGAGTTCATCTACGTATACGAGTTCTCTAACCTATCTTCAACATTCTTCTCAAAATCTTGATTCTGCCAAGATCTTCCCAAACCACCTCTAGAACGTGTTCCTTGACCATGACCTCGATAGTTTCCTCTGAAACTAAAATTGTTTTTCTTCAAGGCTTGCGCTTGTAAAGCTCAGTGGTCTCCTGATTTCTCACCCTATCTTTCGATTAATCTCTATTCGTTAGCCTCCAAATACCCTTACAATTCCTCAACCTTCAAGTCTTCAATCTTTTTTTATTATTCAATTGCCACTACTATATGATCGAATCTAAAACTCAAGGTTCGCAGAATCTTTTCAATAATAGTTCGCTCTGTAATCTTTTCTCCACAATTCTTCATTACATTCGTGGGTCACAATTTTGTTTAAATATTAGGCTATTGTCTCACTACTTCTCATTTGTATCAATTTGTATTGACACCACATTGTTTGCAATCTTACTTTCTTGATTTTTTCTGCCCCTTCAATACATGCTTCAAGAATCTGCCACGTCTCCATTGAAGTTGCAACACCTGCAATCTTCTCAAAAGAAGCATCTTCAACACATTGATGTAGAAAGAATGGTAGCTTTACAGTCACGCTTCTTGTTTACTCTATAAAGCATCTTATATGCTTTTGTGGCTTTCTCGCCTAGCACTTGGAACCCATCTTCAACTATCTCTGCAGCTTCTTAATACCTAAGAATCGCCTTCATTTGTACATGCCATCTATCCCAATTCTTGCCATTGAGAGTGGGTAGATTAGTTGAGAAGACACCAGGCCCCATCGATCTTGCTGGCTCTTGATACCAGATGTTGGAGAAATGATAGAGACTTTGGAACATAATAACTTGACAGGGAAAGAGACTGAAGCAACAAACTTAATATTGCACGAATTTGCACTTGTATATTCATCAATATCATATAGATGGGCAAAATGTTATAATAGAGAATTATAACTGTCATCTAATAGTTTTTGAACACACCAACTAACACCCATGATGATGATCATGATGTTATTACTACCTTTAAAGGATAAGATTGTGAAGAATCCAATGGCTCTTACTTTTTACAAGAGAGTCCCATGAGGAATAGTTGCCTCCAATTTAACAATCGTAATGTCATGGTTGATGAATCTATATGGATTGTTCCATAATGGGTATTGGCTACTAAACCAACTTCGTTCATTAATGAAACGACTAGTAGTGGTAGTTTTAAAAGACTTCGCCACAATCCATGGATGTATGTTAGTAACATACTCTACCAATGATGATTTGGTTTGATAGAGATGATTGTGGTACATCTCCCATGGATTCACGAGTCAATACCTATTTACATGTAATTCACTTATGAACTTGATCATATTCATTTGGAAGAAAGCGATGACTTTGAAGAATGGAAGGATCATGTATATCTTTGAGCTTTTGATAATGCTTAACACATTTCTTTAAGAGTGCCACTAATGCTAAAATCCTATCAAATTGTATCAACAACATACTATGAATACCTTCTTTGCATTTGGACTAGTTCATCCAAGTACCACTAAGAACACTAAGTTCCCCATTATCATGCATATTTCTAAATATGCTTTCCCTTTAATGTATAAAGGCAAAGGTGTTGTTCGAGTTGATGTTTTCCCTCACAACTTGCTGATGATTCAAATTTTTGCCCTCATTTAATGTTTAAATTTGGGGATTTAATAGAATTTTTGTGCTCAAGGATTGATTTAATTAGGATTTGTGATTATTGGATTTATTGAGTACGTAAGGTAAAAATGGTGTAAAAATTGATTTTAGTTGCATAAAATATTATTGGATATTCTAACGTTTGTTAATGCAGCTGAAGTTTAATTTAGGTCATTAAAAGTGTGGATTTGAAATATTCAAAGTTACAAAATAAGTCAAAAATCAGCAAATTCTGGAAAGAAATAGTCAAGAGCTAAATGCACCTCCAGATTTTATTTACACATTCCTTCTACAAGTGGACCACCAAATTGACCAATCAGAGCTTGCCACGTCACCATCTTCCAAAATGAAACCCTAACCCTAATCTTTCTCCTCTCCCACCATCAACATGTCGGCAGCCGCCATCCTCCATGCCATCCAACGTCAACTCGCCGAAAAACACGTCGCAGACTGCCACTCATCATGACAGCCACCGCAGCAGCTGCACCGCACCTGGACCAGCAACACCTTCGTTCATCAACGCATCCACCATTCACGAACCAGCAGCGGCACGGTCATCTTCTTCGCAACGAACCACCACCTTCACAGGCTTCCATCATCTTTGCAACTCGCCTGAACTGTTCATGCACCTTCATCCTCCGTGCTTGAAGACGATCCAGATTTGCGCAGCCATGGAAACCTCGCATCATCTTCTTCCACGAACCAGATTCGCGCACACCGTCGCATCACCACCACAACCTGCAACAACCGAAGAATGCAGCGACTAAAGTCTTCATTTTCGTGCAACACCTTCACACTCCACCATCCACTATAAACGATGCGAGCCAGATCGGAGCAGTAGCGCCTCGCAGAAGAAGAAGACCACTACACCACCGCACCGACAACCATCGCAGCACGCATTAGCATAATCAGCGTTCCGTAATCCATCAGCCACCACCGTGACCAACAATGTCCACGCAACAGCCGTTAAAGCTCATTCCTCCATTGCATTGCATCAGAAACCCTAATTCTGGAGAGAGAAAGTGCACTCTGTCACATGTAGTCTGCTATTGCACAGTCAAACTGGTCAACAGGTCAATTGGTCAAAGCAGCAATCAACTCTGATCAAATTCTGGTCAATATTGTAAAAATGGTTAAACAAAATGGGCAAAATTGGAAATTGGACAAAAATTAAGTTGCTAATTAATTAAATAAAGATAAAAGATTTTAGCAACCGAACAAATAAAGTCCAAGTCCAATTGAAGTCTATAAAGAGAGGCCTAAGGGGGCAGAAGAAGACACTTAACAACTCTCTGGTTTTGGAAAATACCGTCATCCACCACATCTCTCATTCTTCCTTTATTTTTATTTTCTTTCCTTCATCATATTATCATGTATTCCATCCAAGCCATGGAGGGCTAAGCTTTTAGTGTTGATTCCACTATAATTTCTTAATTGAATTCTGAGGTTAGATGAATTTATGTATTTGTTATTTTGATTATTGTTATGGTTTTTGTTTATCTATGTCCTTTGCTTCTTAATTGAATAGAAAATAATGATTTTAAATCTACACACATGCTAATCATATGAGTGAAAGAGATTTTAAATTCAATTGAGACTTTACTTTGATTTTATTTAGAAACTTTCATGTGATTAAATAAGTTTTTTCCAATAATTGAGACTTTACTTTGATTAAAGGTAATCATTTTAACTAAAATTAGTCAAGACTTTACTTTGATTAATTAAGTTTTCTATTTGGTGAGGAAACAAATGAATAAACATGATTAGGTATAGTAAAATTTAATTGAGATTGTACTTTGGTTGAATTTACTATGGATAATCTAAAACTTCTCACTTTTAATTGAGATTGTACTTTGATTAAAAGTGAGAATGCCAACAAATGAATTGAGACTTTACATTGATTGATTTGTAAATCAACAACAATAATTAATTTAACAATAATCTCTAGATAACCGATGAAGAATCCTATTTT
>Ga0209389_1006085_pt1 | contig 10428 bp, 8 predicted proteins | sample CowpearedBW_FD_187526 | JGI IMG/M metagenome (GOLD analysis project Ga0209389, IMG submission 187526) | Root nodule microbial communities of legume samples collected from California, USA - Cow pea red BW (SPAdes) (version 2) | ecosystem: Host-associated > Plants > Roots > Nodule | place: USA... | reverse complement strand
TTTTATTTGTTTTGTTGTTTATTTATTTTTACATTTGAATAATTATTTCAATTCAAAAAAAAAAAGTTACTAAAATTAGTAAAATAATAAAACTGAAAAATAAATTTTTATTTTAAATAATTATTTAAGTTTAAAATATAACAATTAAGAGGATAAAATTAAAAAAATAAAAAAGGACACCAAAGATGTTTATCTCTTTATATATGTAGTTGTATTATTATTATTATTATTTACATTTATTTACTACGAGATCATATCTCAATTATTTGCACTTTTTATTTGTTTTGTTGTTCATTTTATTTTTATATTTGTGTAATTATTTTAATTAAAAAAATAGTTACTAAAATTATTAAAATGATAAAATGGACAAATAATTTTTATTATGAATAATTATTTTAATTTAATACATAATAATTAAGAGGATAAATTGTATAAATAAAAGAGGACGACACAACAAATGTATAGCTCTTTATATATGTAGTTATTGTATTATTGTTATTTTTATCACTACGAGATATTATTATAATGGCATTATTATTATTATTATTATTATTATTATTATTATTATTATTAATTATTATTATTATTATTATTATAGTTAGACACATATCTTAAATTAATTTACTACGGGGTCATATTTCAATTACTTGTCACTTTTATTTGTTTTGTTGTTAATGTATATCTTTATATATAATTATAGATTATTATAGTTGACATTAGTCTTAGTGTTAACATTAATATTAACATTTATAGGATAATATTATTATTATTATTATTATTATTATTGGTATCATTATTTTTATTTTTATTATTATTATTATTACTATTCATAATGGTGTTATTATTATAAGTGTGCTATTTTTAATTATAGAAAACGTTGTTATACTATATACTTTTTCTAAATAGAGTTTTAATCTTTTAAAAAACTTTTAAAATTTAAAATTTATATTAATATTATTAGTAGTATTTTTAATGGTTAAATAAATATAATAACAATTATATTATTATTCTAAAATAATTTAAATAAAAAAAACAAAAAATATTCGCACTAGGCTAATATAATTATTTCGTAAAATCAATTAACTGTATTATATTGTGATATCAATTCTATTTATTATATTTAAAACTAAAATTATTATTGCATCACTTAGATTTACTAATTACTTTAATAACAATATTTACAACAATATAACTTAATTTTTATAATATTTCATTACATAATACTTTCACTATTTTATTATTTTAATATACAAAATAAAATAAATATGCCCCGTCCCGTGCGTATGCACGGGTTAGTATACTAGTTGAATATAAAAATCTAATTCTGACACGTGGCATGATATTAGCTTGACATGTAGATTTTTTTTAATTAAAATAATTTTAAAAAAAAATTAAAAAATCACAAAAATGACACGTGGCATGATATAGGCTTGACACGTGTACATTTTTTTTAAATTAAAAAAAATTAAAAAAAGTTAAAAAAATTACAAAATGACACGTGGTAGTTACTGTTCACATCCGTTAACTATTTTAACGGTGTTAGCGAAAAGGACCAAATTGAAAATAATTTACCAATATTAGGACCAAATTGAAAAAAAAAATTAACAATAGGACCACATTGAAAAAACCGAACGAAAACTAGGACCAAACTACTATTTAAGCCTATAATTTAAAATATGTAAAATTAATATTTCAAATTACATATTTTAAAATGTAAAATTTATAATACATTTTATATTATATAATTTAAAATACTAATTTTATTATACATTTGATTATATAATTCAAAATGTAAAATTAATGTTTCGAATTACAAATTTTCAAAATGTAAAATTTATAGTATATTTCAAATTGTTAAATTAAAAATACTAAATTTTAATATATTTTGAATTATATAATCTAAAATATAAATTTATATTTTAAATTATACAATTTAAAATATTAAGATACTAATTTTATTTATATGAACTATAAAATTTGAAATACAAAAATGTAGGATGAGTTTACCTTCTAATCAATCATCTTGACCACCACAAACAATCCAAGAAAAAATCAAATATTTTGGACATATAAACTATTGTAGGTGGCATCAATTGCCCGTGATAGGTCAAGTGGGTTGGATCACAATCGAACTGTGACGTTGTGCTATTACACTCTTAAGTAAAAAAAAAAGTTGTGCCCTGTCTAATTGCTATAGCTTTTAGCCTAGTGATAAACGCTCGATCCTAACAAGTGGTATCAAAACTGGTTCAAACCAAAACAAAGAAGTAGCAAACTTCAATGGTGAATGCAGATATAAACTTCGTGCAACCTGCCATTCCAAAATTGAATGAGCATTATGACCACTGGACAATGCTAATGGAGAACTTTCTAAGGCCCAAAGAGTATTGGAATCTCATAGATCCAGGAATTCCTCAACCTACTGATGATGATACTAAGAAGAAGAATCTGGAGGAGTTGAAGTTGAAAGATTTAAAGGTGAAAAACTATTTATTTTAAGTTATCGATCGAACTGTGCTTGAAACAATTCTGAAAAAGTAGTCCTCACAGGAAATTTGAGACACGTTGAAATAAAAGTTCAAAGGTACGACAAGGGTAAAACGCACTCAACTACAAACTATACAACAAGAATGGGAGATTCTACACATGAAGAATGGTGAATCAATCAATGACTACTTTGCTTGAACCCTCATAATTGCAAATAAGATGAGAATGCATGGTGAAATGATGTATGACCTCAACATTATTGAAAAAATCCTTCTCTCAATGACCTTGAGGTATGACTATGTAGTGTGCTCCATTAAGGAGTCTCATGATTTGGTTTCCATGACTATAGACGAGCTACAAAGCAATCTTTTAGTACATGACCAGCGAATGAATGGGCATAATTCTCAAGAAGACCAAGTCTTAAAGGTTGCACAAGATGAAGAAAAATTTGGGCATGGTCAAGGAAGAAGTGCTTTACAAGGTGGAGTTGCACGAGTAAGAGGGAGAGGTAGAGGAGGTAGACAACCTATAGACAAAACAACAATAGAATGTTATTACTGTCACGAGCATGGCCATTTCCAAAGCAAATGCGCAAAGAAAACACAATACAACAAAGCAAATTATATTGAAGGTGGTGAAGGAGCAGTGTTGCTAATGGCATAACTTTCGACATACGGAAGGACAAGTGCAACAGACGAAAGACCAAGTGCGCAAGAAATGTGGTACATTGATTCAGGCTACAGGAACCACATGACATGTAGAAAGGACTGGTTTTCTTCTATGGATTCCGCATTTTCTAATGAAGTAAAACTGGGGAATGATTATACCCTAAATGTGGCTGGGAAAGGTACTGTTAAACTCCTAATTAATGGAGTCATCCATGTGGTTACTCACGTCTTCTTTATTCTTGATTTGAAAAATAATTTATTCAGTATGGGTCAACTTTGGAGAAAGGATTAAATATTCAAATGAAGAAAAACAAGTGTGAAGTGTTTCAAGGAGAAACCATAATCTTTGAGACCTTCATGACTGCTAATCATATGTTTGATCTGGAAAATCTAGAGTCTTCCATAATTGTTTCGAAGCAAGTTCAACGTCTACAGCTCAAGTTTGGCACTCTCGTTATGGGCATTTGAGCTATAAAGGTTTATGAACGTTATCAGGCATTGATATGGTGAAAGGGCTGCATGGCTTTAAGTCCCGAACTCAACTTTGTGAACACTGTCTCAAAGGAAAGCATCAAAGAGACTCTTTTCCATGACAAAGTAGGTGGCGTGCATCTCAATTATTGTAGTTAATTCATTTTGATATTTGTAGGCCTATCAATCCTACATCTAATAGAAATAAGAGCTACATACTCACTTTCATTGATGATTTGAATGTTACAAGACTAGATATTGCACATCCGATCAACTTGATAAGTCTCTTTATGGAACACCCTAAAGATAGTCATTTTTTGGCAGCAAAGCGTATCTAGAGATACTTATAAGGAGCTTGAAATCTAAGAATTTTCTATAAAGCTGGTGGAGAAAATAAAGAATTAATTTCTTATACTGATAGTGATTATGTAGAGGATCTTGAAGATATGAAGAGCACATTTGGTTATGTTTTCATGTTGGGAGGAGGTGTGATTTCTAAGGCATCAAAGAAATAGTCAGTTATCAAATTATCCATAATTGAAGTGTAGTTCATAGCAGCTACTTTGTGTGTTTTCCAATGTGTTTGGCTTAGAAGAATTCTAGAACATATGGAACATTACCAAGAAAGAGCTACTATACTGTTGTGTGACAATGCCTCTATTGTTAAGTTGTCCAAAAATCTATTCTTGCATGAAAAAAGTAAACATATTGACGTGAGATTTCATTTCTTAAGAGATTTATGCAACAATGGTGTTATAAAATTAGATTACTGCAACACAAAGAACAACTCACAAATATATTGACAAAATCACTTAAGGTTGATAGTTTTCAGCATCTGCAAAACGCACTAGACATGCTTGAAGAACCAAAGATAAATTGTTGCAAGGATCATACAGTTTAAGGGGGGTAATGTTGATTAGGCTTTCTAATTCAGTAATTATTATTTGTTGTTTTAAATAATTTTTTTCTGTTACGCACATTTAGGGGTTTCTGTTTTCGTGATATTGTAGTTCTTGTTTTTTTGTTTATCAATTGTAAGAGCTAAGCTATAAACTTGGCTCCTTTTTCATTGTGGAATAAGATTGACACAAAGACGTGTAGTGCCCTGTGTTTCCAAAATCATCTTTGTGAGTTAACAATTGGTATCAGAGCCAAGATCACAAGTTTGATTCCTGGTAGACAATTGTTAAGGGGAAGATTGTTGCAGGTTGCACAATTGTGCCATGGCGGAGGCCAGGTGGGCCAAGTCACAATCCAGGAGTGGGATTCCTAGTAAGTTAAAAGTAAGACAATTGCTGAATGAGAGATTGTTGCAGGTGGCATCAATTGCCACGTGACGGGCTAAGTAGGTCGGGTCACAATTGAATTGTAACGCTTGGGTTGTTACACTCTTAAGTAAAGAGTTGTTCTCCAATCCAATGTAAATAGCGACAATATATCAAAATGCCATCACTTAGATGCATTTCAAATACATTTTCTTGTTATATAATTTGAGAAAAATACACGAAATATGTTAAAAAAAATACTCATATAATTTAAAATATATTTTTAGATTTTTTGAATTATAGAATTCAAAATATATTATTTTTTGAAATAGATTTTAAATCATATAATTTAAAATATATTATAAATAGAGTTTCAGAAAGGATGATTTTCTTTTTCCAGTACTATTTTCTTTTTGTTCTTACCAAAATTTTGTCGATTAGATCTAAGGTGATTAGACTTGTTGTTGACTTGTATATGAGCTCTTGATCATTAGAAATGTGGAAAAGTCCACTTGTAAGGACTTTAACGCTCAAGTCAATAAAAATAATCTTTTGAGGAAGAAAGACTGATGATAAAAATTATCAAAGTAGTAAAAAAATGTTCACTATTAAGTAAAAATTTAAACTAATGAAAATTTTGCACAAATAATCAAGTGTAAAAAAAAGGTGAAATTATTCAACTAAATGTAAAGAAGGAACAAGACAACATTAAATTGTTTGTCTAAATCAAATATTTACACAAGCCCATCCCTAAGGAAGTTATTCATAACTTATAACTTATAAGACAATATTTATATTGACCAACATGACATAAAAACATCTATATTTAACTAAATATTTATATGTTTAAATCGAATTATGTTTTTATTTTCAAATTTATCTACTTTCTTCCATGTGCCTTTAACTTTCATAAAAATAAAATTTAAATTACTTTTCTTAAATACTGAAATATCTTTTACATTTCAATGTTTCATCATTAAATATTGTTTAATAACTTTCTTAAATAAGTTTTTTCAAATATTAATAGTTAAATTTATTATTTTATAAATTTCTTAAATAAGGTATTTTAGTGTTGGGTTCGTAGCAAACTGATTTCTCTCTAATTTTCCAAGAAAACTTACAAACATAAAAGGTTATAATTTTGAATCAATCACAAAACTATAAAAATTTAACTTTTAATTTGAAAAACATATTTTTTTTCTTATGTTCCACTTATTTTAAATAAATATAGATAAGTTATATTAATGATAAAATAATCTTAACAAATTTATTTATTTTCTGTCAACAAAATGTCAAACCAAAATTTAATTAAAAAAATAAATAAATTAGGTTTCAATCGAATGTAGACAGGTTACAGAGCCTGCTGTCCACCAAACTCTAACGAACACAATATAACATTTTACTAAAGTAAGTATTTTATAGAGCATGGTATATCAAGAAACCCAACCCTATAAATCAGAATTTCTTTTTATTTTTTATTTTTTATAATAGCAAGGAAATTAAGTTGAGAAAATGTGGTGCAGCACACAGTCGGCAGCCTACCCTAAAAGGAAGAGAGAAATAGTGTTTCACAAGTGGATAGGATGGTTCCACGTGTCGCAACATCGTTGGAGACAAAAAGTTTGCGTAGGAGATGGGTAACAAAAAAAAACGAGAAGTGTTTGGTTGTCGAAGAAGGACCACCACATATAAAAAGGAACGTCAAATTATTGGGAGCCGCAAGATCCTTGTGGGTCCACTCCCTCACTCCCACCATTTCCACGCTGGCACTCTCCTTCACCAAACTCCATGGGATGGGACCCACATCACTTTCTTCCCATTCTATTTCACATCAAAATACAATTTTCTTCTTAAATTTTAATATTTAAACATTATAACAAAATCTTCCTCATTAACACTTTTAATTCAGAAGTTCAAGACGGTCGATTAGATTAACATCATCAATACAATTAAGGAAATTAAGATGATGATTTATCTGTTTAATTGAAAAGTTGGTCAACCGAATAAACATCATGAACACAATTAAGGAAATTAACAATTTTTACCTATCTAATTGAGAAGTTGGTCAACTAAGTGAACATCATCAATATAATTAAGAAAATTAATAAAATTAATAAGTAATCTCAACCTTCTCCTTCAAGTATCATTTTTTAAGTTTGTATTAAAATTAATTAGATTATTATAAGGATGTTGAATTTGTATGGGTAAGGTTGCCTAACTAACTAAAATGGTAAAAGGTAAGGTATTGATATATGAATAATGGAGGATGGATGTGAGAATATATTTATTTAGGAAAGTAAAATATATGTATTTTTGTAGTATGGATTTAAAAGTGGAAGAAAATGAGAAAGATGGACGTATGGTGTAAGAAAAATTGTGTCCCGATGGGACCGGACAAGGGACGATGAAATGAGTTTAGTGGAAGTTGTGTTGTGTTGGGACAATTGGTGGCTCTCAAATTCTGCACCGCACATATACCCACCCTGCGTGCCACGCCACATTCATCTCACCTTCTCTTTCTCTCTCTCTCTCTCTCTCTCTCTCTTTCTATCTCTAAGCACTTGGGTGTAGAGAGTGAGTCTATGTTATTTGTGGCGGAGCATGAACTCCAACACTTTGAATTCTCAGTCAATGGCGGCGGCGGTGGCGGCGAGTGATGGGTCGGGGAAGAAGGTGAGAAAGCCTTACACCATAACCAAGTCAAGGGAGAGTTGGACGGAGGAAGAGCACGACAAGTTTCTCGAAGCTCTTCAACTGTGAGTCCATTACCTTCTTCTTCCCACCATAACTTCACTTCCTCTTTTTTTACTTTCATTCGACATGACTATGTTTGAGGTTGTTATCGCTGATTGAGTTCTTTGTTTCCTTTTCAATTATCCTCATTTTCTTGTCTTTCTTTATGTATGAGAAAATCATAGTTTCTAATTAGTTTTGGTCTCTCGGGAAACCCAATTCATGCTGCATCAGTAGTATTCCTCTGTATCATTCTTGATTCGGTTATCTTTGTATTTCCGATGTGAGGTCACTTGGGAAATGCCTCTGTAGACAAATCTTAGTAGAGTTTTTGGCCATGATTCCGTGCTTTTCATCAGTGTGCAGGTGCTTCTAGCGCTAGAAGGTTGTATGTGTATGTGCCTTTTGTGAGCTAGTTATTGGATATTAGTTATTGAGCCTGTGCATTGGATTAATTTGCTAAACTGAATCAAAATTCTTCTAAGAGGGATCCAGAACAATTGTTAAGACCTGTAGGTTGAAAAACTCCTCTTAGACAAAGGAATGAATAGATAGAGGATGGCGAGGTTGATGGAGTAAGGATATGGTCAAATCATAATGTTTAAGTAGAGTGTGAACCTTACTTTAGGTCAAGTTGGACTTAAACTCAATTCTAAAATGGTATAAAAAGTCATTCAAAATCTATTTTAGTCAAGTCCATCCCATTTCTGTTAGAGATCAATCTCAAATATCTAATTCCATGTTCATTCCTCTGGATGAGGAAGTATGTTGGAGATTCCATCTACCGAGGATATAATCAAATTCTAATGTATAAATAAGATACAAATTTCACCTTACAAGCCAAGAGAAATGGAAAGTTGAAAACTTTAAGATTAGTTTAATGCTTGTATAGGAGAGGGTAGAAATGAAATGTACTCATCTTCAGTGTAAGCTGTAATTTTGGCTGAAACTGCATTTCAGTGTGTTTCCACTCTATTTCCAATCTTCTCAACTTTACAATAACTTTATAACAAGTGATGTGCTCTGCAATACAGCCATTGACTTGATGTGGATTATTCAGATTTGACAGGGATTGGAAAAAAATTGAAGATTTTGTAGGTTCAAAAACAGTTATTCAGGTTGGAAGACTGTTTTTCAGTTCTCTGTTTATATTTTCTTTTTCGTGTCTATATTCTACTGGGGCATTATCTGTCACTAACTAATGACTTTTGTCAGATTCGAAGTCATGCTCAGAAATACTTCTTGAAAGTTCAAAAGAATGGGACAGTGGCTCATGTGCCTCCTCCCCGTCCTAAGCGCAAAGCTGCTCATCCTTACCCACAAAAAGCATCAAAAAATGGTTTGCTTCTGATAAATATAGTGATCTTCTCTGTTCCTAAAGACACAACATTTAATGAAACTTTTCGGTTTTCTAGTTTTGGTGCCACTACCAGCTTCCATTGGTTATGCTTCTTCAACAAACATGCTTGCACCTGGGTTTGCCACATGGGATGAAACCTCCTTGCTGATGAATACAGGGGCCAGTAAATCCATGACCTGTCAGGATGAACCCAACAACATTCGTGGAAATGAAGGCATGCATACTTCGTATTGTTGTTGTTGTTGGTTTGAAGTGAATAGTGTACAATTAATATACTAAATGGAACTGTCCACCACTTATTATGTTATATGACGTTACTGATTCAGCTGATATTGGATCAAAGGGGATGCCAAAGATTACCAACAGCAGTCTCAGTGGTGTCAGAAATTCTACTAGAACACTACCGTCTTCTGAGATACCAAAGCAAGGGAAACAAGCTCCGGTTCTTCATGGTAATCTTCTGACGTACTGATTTTTCTTTTGTATTCATTTTCAGATTGAATTTAGTAACGGTTCATCATCTGTCATTTTCACCATGTTTCTCAGGTTTGCCAGATTTTGCTGAAGTTTATAGTTTCATTGGAAGTGTATTTGATCCAGATACAAATGACCATGTCCAAAAGCTGAAGGAAATGGATCCTATAAATTTTGAAACTGTGAGTTTAAGCTTTTGGGATAATTAATCTATGACATTTATAATGGAAGCTGTGATCATTCTAAGTTCTTGGTTACTGACTTCCGTATATTTGCTGTTCTTTTGCAGGTTTTATTATTAATGAGAAACCTCACTGTCAACTTGTCTAGCCCTGACTTTGAACCCATCGTAAGTTTCGATATCAATCCAACATGACTACATAGTTTTTCCACATAATTGCAAAAAAAACAGTTGTATTTGACCAAGTATCATTTTGTTTGAATTGACGTGACTGCAATATTTTTCTAGCTGATTAATCATATTTAAGTACTATGGTTCCTGAAGATAAAATGCCAAACCCAAAGAAAATTAAAACCATTTGTGTTTTCACTTAACAGCTTAATCATTTAGGATTATTGGTTTATGACATGATATCTAGAGTTCAATCCTTGCCTTCCCCATTCTTCCGAGACAATAGTTCCATTTCAGAAAAGGTTTAAGCCGAAAACTGAGAGAGGCCATGTTAGAAATATAATACAAAACCATTCAAGTGTCTTTTCCTAATCATGTTGATGAGAAAACCATTCATCTGGGGGGTGTCTTAGATATATTATATAGTATAAAACCATTCATGTGTCATCACCTAACAAATCTTAATTTTTCTGGGTTGTCACAGTTTTTGTCATTATTACTAAAAACAGGAAAAATTGAAGTCACCCCCCTTAGCACACTTTGTTCTCACATTTTGTTTTTCTTTTTGACCAAAAGTGATAGAATGGGGAAGCACCCCAATATTACTGGGGAAGGCAC
>Ga0209389_1006083_pt1 | contig 10428 bp, 5 predicted proteins | sample CowpearedBW_FD_187526 | JGI IMG/M metagenome (GOLD analysis project Ga0209389, IMG submission 187526) | Root nodule microbial communities of legume samples collected from California, USA - Cow pea red BW (SPAdes) (version 2) | ecosystem: Host-associated > Plants > Roots > Nodule | place: USA... | reverse complement strand
ATAAGATTAACGTTAACTTATTAACTTAGTCAACGTTATAAGTTATATATTATGAATCTCTGTGTATTCTTGACAACAAACATAAATAGCATTATTCATAAATAGTATTATTTTTAATCTAAATATCTAAATTATAGAAGACAAATTTTCTTATTCATAATTTTTTTTCTCATTTTTTAAATAAACCTCATCACACTCATTTTCTTCATTTACATTCATAAATCTTATCATACTTGTTTCTTTTATCCATATTCATGTCCTTTGTTCAAATTGATTTTCTCATTTAAACACATCTCTTTCATCTACATTTTATTCTTATCTCATACATCCACATTATTCTCCCCATCTCCTTCATTTACGCCCATCTCATTCATTCACTTTCATTTTCTTCATCTACACTCATCTTTATATCAACTACACTTCCTTCGTCCATTATAAGTAGATTTTATTTTGTGTAAGCTAAATCAATACTAATTGATGACCAAGTTGATATTAAACTTTTAATTAAAAAAAATAATTTAAAAATTATTGATAATTTAGTGTTGATTAAACCAACATTTTTATAGTTGGTCTTCAAAAGTCACACGAATTAACATTTACGTTTTAAAGTATCGTATGTGTACGACAAAAGTCCGATATTTGGCATAAGTTTTTGTTTGTTAGCATCATGTTTTGGTCAACTAAATACATGTCTTATGGTTTGTCATTGGCTATGGATTGGAATGGTTACCGATACTCGTACTTTGTGTTGATTCCATTATTCAATTTCATTGCTCAAGCCACAACACAAGAACTAATACTCACACATTAACCTAAATTCTTAATTACTAATTAACCTATAATATGTCTCACTCACTTATTGTATCCATTCATATATAAACTCACCCCTGCAATTACGAAATTCACAACACTTCAAGGTCACAATTAACGAAGAAAACATAAAATAAAATAAAACAAATAATAAGAAAAAGTTGGAAGAAAAATTGTTAATTTGTATACTCATAATTTATTATGAAAATTTTCATGATCAGTAGACTCATTCTCCACATCCATATATGTATTAATTTTTTTTGTCTAGCTTTCTACACTACATATAATTTATAACTCCTAGAGTAGGTCTCGTTATGAAAAATTCTCATATTACATAGAATTTTTTTTTTGTAAATTTATTGAAAAAATTGCAAAAAAAAAAATCTCTCATTTTTCTAAAAATCTTATTTGACATGTAATTTCTTTACGAATAATTATTTCTTAGAAAATTATATAATTTATAAATATTTTTTATAAAATTTGATGTAAAAAATGTTTTATATAAAATATTTTATAAAAAAGTAGTAACAATTTTTTACAAAATTTTTTTCACAACAAAATTTGTAAGTAATTCTTAAAAAAAATTAAAACAAAATTAACAATAAATATGAGTTTTTTTAGTAGTATTTATATTTTTGGATTGTGCTGCACGTTCAAAACAAATATCTTATGAACCATTCCAATTCAAGACCACTTCAAAACGTTTGGTTATGAGTCCACAAATCATCCTATCGTATGTAACCAAATATATAAGACAAGACAATGCGGAAATAGCTTTCTAAGACATAGACTCTGTCGTGAAAACCCATGTTGGCTACCATGGCACGTTTCCACAACATCAAAACTTTTCTTCTTTGCTACATCTTTCTCGTTCTTCCATTAACCATAGCTCAACCACTTTCCTTCAACATCACTAACTTCAACGATACTCAAAGTGCAAGCCTTGTTGGATACGCTGGTGTAGCCAAAACTGAGAACAGAAGCATAGTGCTAAATTCTCTCGTCGACAATGGAATTGGAAGAGCCATCTATGGCCTCCCTCTACGCTTCAAAAACTCTTCTAACGGACACGTCACTGATTTTTCTACCCGTTTTTCATTCACCATCGATGTGTCCTCGAGAACCGACTATGGCGACGGTTTTGCCTTCTACGTCGCACCCCTTGCCTACCCGATTCCGTCGGATTCAGGTGGTGGCGGTCTCGGCCTTTACGGTGCCAACCAAGATAACATCATTGCTGTTGAATTTGACACTTTTCCAAATGCTAATGTTGATCCACCAATGAAGCATGTGGGTATAAACAATAACTCCTTGGTGTCTCTCAACTCTTCCTTGTTTGATATTGACAGCAACATAGGGAACATGGGGCATGTGTTGATAACTTACAGTGCTTCTGCCAAACTCCTTGCTGTTTCATGGTTCTTTGAGGAAACCAGTTCTGGTTTTATGCCCAACACTTCTCTTTCGTACCAGATTGACCTAGGGGAAATTCTCCCGGAGTGGGTCACTGTTGGGTTTTCGGGTGCAACCGGGTTGTCTAATGAGGAGAATGTTATTCATTCCTGGGAACTCACGTCAACTCTGAATTCCACACAGTTAAACAGTAAAGAAAAAGAAGGCAATAATGGCATCACAGTTAAATACAAGTTTTCAGTCCAAGTAGTGGTTGTTGCAGTGAGTTGTTCTGTTTTGTTCATGCTAGTGGTTGCTGCTGTTTCTTGGTTTATCATCATCCAGAAGAGAAGAAACGAACATGATTTTGGTTTCAATGGAGAAGCTATGCCTAGAAGGTTTGGTTATGAGGAAATAGTTGCAGCCACGAACGGGTTTGCAGATGATAGAAGGCTGGGAGAAGGAGGCACTGGACAAGTTTACAAAGGGTTTCTGAGTGATTTAGGACGCGTGGTTGCAGTGAAAAGGATATTTTCTGATGTAGAAGATTCTGAGAGAATATTCACAAACGAGGTGAAGATTATAAGTCGTCTTGTGCATAAAAACCTCGTGCAATTGATGGGGTGGTGCCATGAGCAAGGAGAGTTGTTACTGGTTTTTGAGTACATGAGTAATGGAAGCCTTGACACTCATATATTTGGCAACAGGAGAACCTTGACATGGGGTGTGAGATACAATATAGCGTTAGGTGTGGCTAGGGCACTGCGTTATCTTCATGAAGAGGTGGAGCAGTGTGTTCTTCACAGAGACATAAAGTCAAGTAATGTTTTGTTAGACACAGATTTCAACACTAAGGTTAGTGACTTTGGGATAGCAAAGTTGGTGGATCCAAGATTGAGGACTCAGAAGACAAGGGTGGTGGGGACATATGGGTACCTTGCACCTGAATATGTGAAGGAAGGAAGGGCCAGCAAGGAGTCTGACATGTATGGTTTTGGGGTTGTGGCTTTAGAGATAGGTTGTGGGAGGAGGACTTACCAGGATGGAGAGTATAACCATGTACCATTGACAAATTGGGTGTGGAAAAAGTATGTGGATGGAAATATTTTGGATGCTGCAGATGAGGGATTGAAGGGAGATTATGATGTGGAAGAAATGAGATGTTTGCTCACTCTGGGAATATGGTGTACTCACCCAGATCACAGGCAAAGGCCAAAGGCAGAACAGGTTATTAATACTCTAAAGCAAGAAACGCCATTGCCAATGCTTTCACTATGACTTCACACACCAGTGGCACTCATCAACAGCATGCAATGTATATGAAAGATAGTATGTAGCAAGTTGTGGTCTAGTTCTGTGTCTGTGATTTGTATTTCATGCATGTATATGTTTTTAATAATAGAGACTATAGAGAAATAAATATTTCTAGAAGACTTCTAAATTATACGATCTAAGCCATTTTTCTCTTAAAAAAATAACTGTCGTATTATGCATTTCGCGAGTCCAATGACTTTCAAATCGAAAGTAATTCTTCAGTGAAAAAATGGAAGTGAGACAGGATAAATTATTTAAAAATAGTGAAACACCACCCTACCATTTCTACTCATCTTTCTTTTTCTCTTTTTTTAACTAATCCCTTCTGCTCAAAATTTTCATATCTTATTCAAGTCGAAATTCTCTTTTACAGAAGTAAATAACTGGATAGTTGCAGATGCTACCTCACATTTATGAGCATAGCATCCACCACTACAGAACAAATTAGCCATGTGGAAAATGAACTCTCAAAACTAGCATTCATGAATTATAATGTATGGAGAGGATACTCAACGGTGCAACTTACGGGTTGACATTACCACAAGATGAAGGTATTTTAAAAAGACAAATTCTCAGACAATTGAAGGTAGAGCAACCATGCCCACGACAATCATTTGTTTGTTCATAAAACTTCAGCACTAGCAGCTGTCGAATTATAATTACGTGCCAACATTTGCAGCATTCGGTATTCATATTACATAGCCAGCGGGGTATAGCCACATAACAGACAGGTTCAACCCTTTGCGATTTTTTACATTGAATTGCCAAAAGTTAAGGGATTAATCAATGTGCCAATTTCTTCAAATGTTGGAAGGTTTTTTGCTTAATCCACTGTCGATCATGCGGCAAGTAAGCATGAATTGAACTATCATACCTGTGCAGGTAGAATCAACACGTCATATTAATTAATGCCATGAAGACCCAAATATTTAAAAAACAACATATGCATAGACAATTGAAATATCCTGTCACAAGACACCCCTCATTTTTCCTAACTCTTTTCAGAGGGTCAAAACATGTTAAGGGCAAACATATGATACAACGATTGCCATGATTTCTTAAGTTCTTATCAACCCTCAAGACTGATAGGAGGAGGAAGGGGAAGAACGAGTGTTACAAATAATTTTTTTTTCCTCCAACAATGTTATCAAGGATATAAGACCTCTAAAAGAATATTAAAAAAATTATCTGTGGTCGCTTATTTCATCTATTAAGCCGACAAACAGAAATATTATTGGAGCTGGCACTATGTCACTTACTGCATTTCTAATAAAGTCTGACTGAATTAATGAACTATGCACGCACTTATCATTTGAGTGAGAGAAAGAGAGACATACACTAGGGCGCTCATGTCCGCAAGACCATCTATGAAGTTGTAGAGATCAGCAATATCATAAGAGAGATTTCTGATGGCCGGATTTAACTCCTTCAGTTTCCTTTCATACAATGCACATATGCCTGTACAAGCACAATATTAAAACTGTATGTAATGCTAAAAAATTATAGATAAAATAAAATACAAAAATTAAAATATATGTACAAAAAAATATACCAGCTTGTACCCCAAAAAGAAAAGGATATTATTTTCATAGCAAGCATCAGTTATCTATCCATAACCTTTCTAGCATGCTATATTTCTAAGTTAGTGAAGACTAATACCACTGTTTTTTATGTATTTATCTACATTTGATAAGTTATGGACATTCCTGTAAAAAGCCAAAAGAATGTAACACCTTTTCTATGAAATGGAATTCAGATCAAACAAAAAGTGAAAAAATAATCAATGTTCATGGCTTTATTTGACTCCAGAACGGTTGAAACAAAAAAATAACATGAAAACATAATCATTTGCTCTATTCAGTTGAGAGCATTGCGTAAATAAGGGTACAGTAAATTGTATGGAAAACCGATGCAGATATTGGTTCAATCAATATTGTTGTAAATAGCGAATTATTAGAACAAAAATATTCTCAGTAAAGTGATTAGGAAAAAATATTTTTAAAATCTTCATACTCATTTCACATAAGCTTATTTTCTTATTTCAAAGAATTTGATTAATACAAAAAGAGGTGATTGGAATTTAATTGGTGTGATTCTTATCAATAAAATAATTCTTTATTTTCATGTAATAGTTTAAGTTGGTACCAACACTCCCGATCTAGGGAGCCTTTTCTCACTGCCATATCAAGATCTGTCACCGCCGTTGTTCACCACCGCTGTTAAGGCCAGTGGTGGGTCAGAAAGATGTGCCCACGTCAGTAATCACAATGCCAACAGTTGCATCATAATCCTATTGGGATAAGTTGCATTTACCCATGGCTTATATGACATTGGACCTATTGAGTCTCTATTGTCTTTTGTTGCTTCTTCTCCCCTAGTTTCAAGCCTGCCTTGTTGCGTATTTGGATATTTTGCTTTTGTTGACTCTCATGTTCCTCTAATCACAATAAATTAGATCCTAGAACCCTTAAATGTGTATTATTAGTTGTTAGTTATCCTTCTAATAAAGGGTATAAATGTTATCATCGTAATTTTAAAAAATGGACTTTAAGTCTAACTAAACCTCAAAAATTGGCTTCTAAGGTGATTTTACACCCACTTGCATACTGTAATTTGGTGAAATATTTAGTCGATGTGGAATTTCCAATACATTTCACACTTATCACTAAATATCTTAAACATAAGACTAGATATTTGTAGATAGTCTGATAGCAAATGACATGATAGGCTTGAATAACCTCACTAAGAAAAACTCTAATATCATTTTAAAAATTAAAATTTAAACCTAACTCAATCTAAAAAAAAAACAATTTGTAAGGTAAGATTTGCACTCATTTATATATTGAAGTTTAGTCATATCTTTAGTTGACGTAAAATCTTCAACACTGAATCGTTGTGTCTTTGTCACCATGGATGTCATCTTTCATGAAACAATCCATTTTTGCCAACCATGCTATTCAAGGGTGAAAGCACTTAAAGTAAAGAAGCTTTCCTTCCTGTCATTAGCACAACTATCTTTGCAAGATGTTCAAGATATAAGTGATGAAGCCACAACAAATTGGATTGATCCAACAACAGTAAGGAAGAAGAAGACAAATTCTTCGGCAAAGAATATCAAAGAAGGAAACAGTCCTCTTTGACTGCATGTCAATAAGAGTTGTCTAACTCAAAAGGTGAGGATCCCTTTAGATAACAATGAGAAGATAAGTGTTATTCAGAATGTATTAAACATCCTATTTCTCAATATATATGCATTGAGAATCTATCTCATAAACATCAAAGTTTTATTGTTGCTACTGATGATACAAAAATTCCCACCTCAATCCAACAAAGCATGAAAAATGAACATTGGAATTTGGACTCATACCATGAGAGAGGAGATGACTGAATTAGAAAGAAAATCAACATGAAAGATTGTTGACAAACCAATAGACGAAAGAGTTGCGGGGTCCAAGAAGCCATGAAAATTGAACATTAGACATGAGAGAGAAGATGAATACGTTGGAAAGAAACTCAACATGGTAGATTGTAGACAAACCAAGAGACAAAAAGGGTTATGGGGTCCAAGAAGCCATGAAAGTGAACATTGAACTCAAGTGATGATAGAGGAAATTAATGCACTAGAAAGAAGCTCAACATGGCAGATTGTAGAATAACCCAAGAGACAATTGGTTAAAGAGTGCAGATGGATATTTACAATAAAATATAATGCAGATGATATAACAGACAACTATAAAGCCAAATTGGTTGCAAAGGGATATACTCAGGCTATGGAATTGATTGTGCGGGACATCTTCTCTTGTATCAAAGATAAATACAGTTTGAGTTGTTACTGCTTTGACAGCTTATTTTGGTTGGGAGTTCTAGCACTTGGTTGTGAATGATGTCTTCCTTCATGAAGCTTTAGAGGAAGAAGTGCACATGGACATCCCTCAATGACTTGAAACCATAGTGAAAGGAATAATGTATGCCTGGTCTTCTATGGTCTTAAACAATCTCCAAAAGCATGGTTTGGAAGATTTACAAAAGCAATGGTTTCCTTTGGATACAAGCAAAGTCAAGGAGATCATACTTTATTCATAAAACACTTAGTTATAGGTAAAGTCGCTATATTGTTGAATATATGGATGATATAACTATAGTGAGAGAAGATGAATAAAAAAATTGGCTTGGAAGGAAAAATTGGCGCATTAATTTGAAATGAAATATCTAGTTGGAATAGAGGTTCCTTATTCCAAAAAGGAGACTTTAATTTCCCAAAGAAAATATGCACTTGATCTCCTCAAAGAAACAACTAAGTTGAGATGTAAAACTTCAACTATTCTTATTGAATACAATCAAAAATCGGAAGTGAAGAAAGTTCTCTAAAGAAAAACCCACTCTCAGAGATTGGTAAGAAAAGAACTTATTTCTCTATCGCAAAGAAGACACATGCAAGCAGTTGACAAAATGCTTCGATGCTTGAAGTCAAGCTCATGAAAAGGGTTGTTTGTTCTTCAAGGTAAAAAACACCTAGACCTTGAAGATATATATTGATCTAGAATATAAGGCTCTTTTACTAAAAGAAAATCTACCTTTGGGTACCACGTATTTCTTTGAAAAAGTCTGGTAACTTAGAGAACCAAACGTAAAAAGAATAGAATATCCCATTCTAGTGCAGAAGTCAAATCTGAGTCTTTGCTCAAGGTACGTGAGAAGGACTTTTGGATGAAAATCATACCCAAAGACCTTAAAATAAAGGTTGACATCCCCATGCAATTGTACTATGAAACAAGTCAGTCCTGAGCATTGCCCATAATCTAATACAAACATGATATGACCAAACATATTAATAGTTACATCAAAGATAATCTTGACGAAGGACTTGTGGTCACAACTCATGCCCCTGTAAGACTTCAGATTAAAAACATTTTCACTAAATAACTTCCTCATAACAGATTCCAACAATCTTGTAAGCAAATTAGGAATGATTGATATTTATTTACCAACTTGAAGGGAAGTATTGTAAATAGCTTATATTATTAAGGATAAAAGTATCCTTAATATCTCTATAGTGATTAGAAAAATATATATTAGAATCTTCCTATTCATTTCAGCATATTTTTCTTTCCTTATTTTAAAGAATTTGATCATTACAAAATAAGTTGATGAAAATGTAAGTAGTATAACTTTTATAAATAAAATAATTCTCTATTTTCTTACATAGTTCAAGTAGTATACTTGATCGAGATTCTAGCTTTAAACAAAATGGGAGAGAGGCCTAAACAGTTTCAATTTCATGGTTTTTGGAAGACAGTTATTGATTGGACCACAGTCCATGCTCAACAAAAGGCACCCAAAAATTATGGATTTCCAAAAGGCCATGAACTTGGTCTTTTGGCTAGATGAGACTTCACCAAATAGTCCAACAAAACATCAGATACTTTTAACACTGAGAAAACCAAGGATCTAAATTTATTTATTCTATAAGAACAAGACAAGATTTAATCCCAATATATAAAAATTCAGCTCCCGAAAAAGATTAAAAGGAAAAAGGAAAGCAAATACTGTGAATGACTTAATTATATAAGTATGACATTTTGTTCTCATGTTATAAGATAAACACCATTTATTTAGGAAACGAATGGGCTAAGATTTTAATAATGGGTCAGCATTAGGTTTAATTTAAAGCAGTTGACTGAGGACAATTTGTTATGTATGTTATGGGAAGGAGTATTTCCAAGTCCAGAAGATAAAAAAGGGTTAAAGGGTTAGAATTTTTGTGCCTGTCTGGGTGCTAAGAACAATACTTGCATTCGATGGGGTCTAAATCAAACTCAAGTTAGAATTTTAATGGGATGAGAAAAAATTACTGTTTGTAAAGGTAAAAAAAATTCATCAGCGTATAAAACTAAGTCAGGTTAAAAGGAGTAACCTAGACATCATACACAAGGATTTGTCTATGATCATCAGCACATTACAATAGGATTTTCAATACAACTAATTTCACAAAAATTTAGAAATAATTCTTAAACAACAAAATAAGAATCTGAGCATCTAAGCTACAGAAAACAAATTGGAACCCAACAACAGCCAGACCCTTGTCTTCCGAAAGAAAATAAATATTTTCAATACAACTAATTTCACGTAAACTGATATCAAACAATCCTAAAAGCTTAAACAAAGTTGTGGAAGAATACATCAAATTCAAAATTAAAACTAAACAAAAATACAAACATGTATTCATCTTGGAGAGTTTTTTTCTCAACACTAGTGAGCCTTGCATGCATATCCCATCCAGAATATAACAACCCAAGAACAAAAAAGAAAACAGGGAGAAATGTTACACAAACCAACCGACATGATAATCTTCTGGTTAATCATTGCTGTAGACAAACTGTTAACCTCTAAATCTTTATTTCTGGTTTTTCTAATAGTTTTTCTCTACATCCCCTCCCTCCAACAATACAGCTAACCTCCATCTAATCTACTCTCTTTGAAAACTAAGAATTAAAACATCAAAAATAACTTGATAATGACAGAATCATACACTAAATCTAAAAAAACATCAGAAGACTTAAAAAGGAAATTGAACTCGAGTACTTGAAATTGTACTATAAGTGAAAAAGAATGAAATTAGCACTACAAGTGTAATAAAGAAAACACGGAACAATGTGCATCTGAAATTTTAAACAACAGAAAACTAAAAGCAGAAATTTTGGAAAACAGAGGACAGAGTCAAACACGAATAATAAGTCTATGAGATATGGACCCTTGACATACTACAAAAAACGTTGGCCACCAACATCAACTGAATTTAATTTAACAAAACAACTTAAGAATAAAACCCAACACGAATAATAAGTCTATCAGATATGGACCCTTGACATACCACAAAAAAGTTGGCCACCAACAGAATTTAATTTAACAAAA
>Ga0209389_1006082_pt1 | contig 10429 bp, 5 predicted proteins | sample CowpearedBW_FD_187526 | JGI IMG/M metagenome (GOLD analysis project Ga0209389, IMG submission 187526) | Root nodule microbial communities of legume samples collected from California, USA - Cow pea red BW (SPAdes) (version 2) | ecosystem: Host-associated > Plants > Roots > Nodule | place: USA... | reverse complement strand
AAATAAGCAAGGCAGTGATGCAGGATTTGTTAAATTTGAGATATAGAGAATGATCAGCAAAGGATTGGTTATATCCATGGGAACATAAGAATTCGGAAAGCTTAGAGTACCATTGCCTACTAGCTTGTTTAAGGCCATATAAAGACTTATGAAGGTGACAAACAAGGTTTTTATCGTGTTCATTAAAACCTGGAGGCAAATGCATGTAAACTTCTTCATCTAAGTCACCATGTAAAAAAGCATTATTAACATCTAGTTGTTTAAATGCCAATTATGTATGGAAGCTAGGGAAAGAATTAACCTGATGGTTGTGATCTTGGCCACAGGTGAGAATGTGTGTAAGTAATCTAGACCTTCTTTTTGTGTGTACCCCTTTGCCACCAAGCGCGCTTTATAGCGTTCTATGTTGCCATCTGCTTTGTATTTAACCTTGTATACCCATTTGCATCCAATGGCACGTTTCCCTTTGGGCAAATAAGTCACTGTCCAAGTTTTGTTTTGTTGAAGGGCTGTCAATTCTTCACTCATGGTTGTCTGCCAGTGCTTGTGTTGGGAAGCAGCTTCATATGAATCAGGCTCCTCATGAGAGTCAATGGAACAGATAACCTGTTTAAAGGAAGGAGATAGCCTTGCTAGGGAAACATAAGCATCAATGGGGTATCTAGAATTACTATCAGATTTAGTCGTAAAAGAAGTGTGGAAATCTTTTAAATAGGCAGGAACAGTTTTATGCCTATTAGATCTCCTCAAAAAATTATCTTCAGTACCAGAATTAATAGTTTGTTCAAGCTAGGTTGCGTCAGTTTCACTGGAAACAATATCATCAATATCATTTTGAGTGTGAACACCATCATTTTCAGTATTACAGTCATTATTGGGTATACTGGTTTGAGGAAGATCTAAATCATAAGTATTGATTTGTTCAGGAACAGAAACAGCAGTGTCATTTTCAGGAAAGTTTTCATGATTTTGAGCTTTATAAGGAAACTGACTTTCATAAAAAACAACATTTCTAGAAACATGAATGTTATGTGATTTTAAATCATACACAATATATCCTTTTACATTCTGTTTGAGTCCAAGAAACAGGCCTGATCTTGCTCTGGGATCAAGTTTAGTCTGATTGGCAGATATAGTAGAAACATAGCACAAGCATCCAAAAACGTGCAGCTGATTCATATTGAAAGAATGGTCATACAAAATCTCAAAAGGACTAGAATTTTTAAGAAAAGGAGTGGGCAAGCAGTTTATTAAAGTTACAGCATATTGGACAGCATAATTCCAGAAATTTTTAGGCAAATTTGATTGAAACAATAAGGCACGAGTGACGTTTAAAATATGTTGGTGTTTTCTTTCAACCAACCCATTTTGCTCAGGAGTCTCAATGCAACTTGTCTGATGAGTGATGCCCTCAGTGTTAAAGAATTGCAACATGTTAAATTCCAAACCATTATCAGTTCTGATAATTTTAACCTTTTTCTGAAATTGAGTTTTAACCATGAAAACAAAATTGGTTAGGTGGACACGAGTTTCAGCTTTATTTTTCATGATATGCACCCAAGTAAAACGAGAATGATCATCTACAATGGTAAGAAAGTATTTATCACCGTTCATGGAAGTCATAGCACATGGGCCCCAAATGTCTACATGCACAAGATCAAAAATAGAGGAAGCATATGAAGTACTAACAGGAAAAGTCAATTTACGTTGTTTAGCTAGGTGGCATACATCACAACTTGTAGTATCAGGAAGACTTATATAGGGGAACCTCTTATTGAGAATAGCCATCCTTTGACGAGAAGGATGTCCAAGCCGAATATGCCAAACATTCTGACTCACAGCACTGTTGCAAATTTGTGAAGAGAGACTGTTTCCATCTTCTTTATCACCCGCTAGTATGTATAATCCTGATTGAAGATCAGCTATACCAATCTTCTTGATTGACATCTTGTCCTGGATAACACAAGTGTTAGTGCTGAAGATAACAGAGTAGTCGGAGTGTGAAACAAGTTTGGAGATAGATATCAAGTTATATGAAAAAGCAGGGACGAAAAGAACATCTCTTATGTATAATCTTTCAGAAATCTTAGCAACACCTAAATGTGTAGCTTGAACTTTTGTTCCATCAGGCAGACTAACTTTTATAGGTGATATCTGTTTTGAAGAAATCAAATTCGAAAGGGAACAACTTATATGGTCTGTGGCACCAGAATTTATAATCCAATTATTATGATTGTTCAAACCAGTCAAAGAAAAACAATTATTTTTACCTTGGTTCATGCTGTAGGAAACAATAGGACCAACCTGATTAACAGATACATTATCAGTGTTATTACCACTGTTTTGCTTCAGTAGACTCATGAGTGCGTGATATTGCTGCTGTGACAATTTAAAATCTTGGTCTTCTGTACCAGATTCATTCTTAGTTTCTTGAATGGTGTCCACACTATTCACAGCATTGTTCTTGTTGTTTGCTTTATATCCAGGTGGAAAGCCATGCTTCTTGTAACAATTTTCTATTGTATGCCCATTGCGACCATAAAAAGAGCAAACCTTTTTAGCATACCTTGTGTTTTTGTTTTCAGTATTGTTGTTGCCAGGGAACCCATGCTTCCTATAGCAGACAGACTCAGTGTGACCAGCTTTCTTGCAATAGCTACAAGTAGCAGAGGTGCTATTAATCTTGGCTTCGACCCCATTAAAGAAGTTGTGTCCTCCGATCTGCCTTTCCTGCTAAACAACATAGGAGAAGATCTTTGAAATAGATGGGATTGGGTCCATCATTAAAACATGAGACGTGACGTTGCTGTACTGTTCGTTCAAGCCTCTCAAAAATTGCATAGCGTGGTCCTCCGTCTTCCTTTGATGAGAAATTCCAGCAAGATCACAAGAACATTTAGTTGAACAACTGCAAATCAGATCTGGGCGAAAGCTATCTAATTCATCCCAAAGAACGCGCATCTTGGTAAAATATTCAGTCACGGAGGCATTTCCTTGTTTAAGGGAAGAAGCTTCTGATTGCAATTCAGATATACGAAGGAGGTTTCCTTGAAAGAACCTGGATTTAAGATCTCTCCATATATCCTCAGATTTATCCATCCACAGTATGCTCTGTCTGATAGAGGGTGAAACGGAATGGGTTAACCAAGACACAACCATATTGTTGCATCTCTTCCAGGCTTGGTGTGAAGGATCAGTTTTGGCAGGTTCAGGAGTGGTGCCGTCAATGAATTCGACCTTGTTTTTCGCACTGAGGGCAGTGGCAAACGACTTGCTCCACGAATGATAGTTGTGAGATTCCAGAACAGGTGAAACCAAAGAAATTGCTGGGTTCTCGCTGGGATGAAGGTAGAGAAAACTGTGCGGAGCATTGAAATCACTAGTTCCAGCAACAATCTTGGAATCATCTTGCGACGCCATGGTGAAGAAAGGAAGAAACAAACAACGGAAAAAAATATAGAGTAAACCAGAAACAGGAAAGAGAGGGTAAAGGATCAGAGTGATGCGCAGCAGAGCTCTTCAAGGGAAGAGCTCTGATACCATCTTATTTAACCTGATTCTTGTGGATAGAGGTGTTGGCTGACATTGCATAAGGGTTGAAAGGTTACGAGAGTCATGAACACGAGGGAGAAGAAAACGAAACTGAATTTTGTATTATGAGTGGGTAAACGTTTTGTCGTTACAACAAAAAGTGAGTAAGAAAGGGAAAAGTATAAAATATATATACTGGTACAGAAGAGCAGAAAAGAAATTATTCTGCAGTAACCGCTTTGACTTGGTCTTGACCGTTAAGCATCGCAATTTGATTGACTTTGACAGTCTGACCGAAAGTTACATTGTTTAAAGCCTACAAGTTGATCAAGTTGATCAAGTACATCTTTCAAGGAAGATTTTGACATAGTTTCATTATCAATGTGTGAAAATTCAATTTCATATTATCAGTGATACAAAGATATCTCAAAGATAAATAGTTAAGTTTCACCAACTCCTTATATTCTTAAGTACGCAACTTACAATGACCTTTTTTAGACATTTATATAAGGAAACTCTTTCATGCATAAGAAGCTTAGATTTTCATATATAATAAAAGAGCTTCACGTGCATGAAATCGGTGTAGAAAATCCTTCAAGTGTTGAAACCAATTTTTCTTTGGATAGAGATAGCTCTTCATTTTAAACTCTTCGTTATTGTGAAGTAGTATGTTTAATTCAAGGATAGCATTTTTTTTGTTCATGTAGGGTCAAAGAGGTCCAGGAACACATATGTCTACTCTTCTACTAGTCTTCCCATTGATCTACATGTTATCGATGTCAAATTGTCTTCTCCCGATGAGGTTGAGTAGTCCCAACAAGGGACTTGCAAAGTCACTCTGACGCCCAAGTCAATCACAGTATAATAGTAGAATATTAAAAAATGAAATCACCTACTTACCTCATGAATAATGCTATTTATATTACCTAGATGGGCCTAACTTCATGGGCCTAGGGTTAATTCATTTTAGGGTTTCTTAATTAATGCATTTACCTTTAATCTAATCTTTATTCTTTCACCTTCTGCTCTGTTGTTGACGTATATTCGTACAAATGTTCTTGTAGGGTCGAGGAGGTCTAGGAACACACATGTTTACTCTTCTGCTAGTTTTTCCAATGATCTACGTGTTATCGATTTCGGAGTGTCTTTTCCTGGTGAGGTTGAGTAGTCCAGGCGGGGGAGTCTGCAAAGTCACTCTGACACCCAAGTCAGTTGCAGTAAAATAGTATAATAGTAAATAATGAGATCACTAACTTACCTGGTGAAAAATGCTATTTATATTACCTGGATATTGCTAACTTCATGAGCCTAGAGTTCGTAGGGTTAACTCGTTTTAGGGTTTCTTAATTAATGTATTTACCCTTAATCTAATTTTTATTCTTTCACCTTCTCCTTTATTATTGATGTGGATTCACACAACAGGGTTGTCCTTTGCTTTCTCTCCTTTCTTAGTTCATGGTTAAAATGTCTCAGTCATGCTCAGGATCGACACATCTTCAGCTTCCACATACACTACAAAATGGGTATGTCCAGATGTCCTTGACCACCATACATGTTTCAAACTTGTGTTAGTTTAATTTATTGGTTTGTTTTCCAACACGTGTCGAGGTGTCCTCGACCTTAAGATGTGTTGAGCCTATAGGTCGAGGTGTCCTCAACCTTAGTATGTACAATTTCATATTCACTCAATTGAGCATGAACTTTGTAATCAAACAATATCTCTTTATTGTATAGTCTAGAAAAAATCTGTAGTTTATTAAGAGATGTTGTATACTTATGCATAAAATCAAAGGGAGTTTATCCTAGAAATGCTTTATTAAATTAATTTAATAGGCGGTGTAAACTCAAATAATAAAGAGATTGTATGTACTCATTTTAGTCGAGAAGTAACAATTATAATACTTGCAATATAATTAAATAAATGGAATCTTTTGTCGTTGATATTGAAAAACTAAACATAATTTGAATCAATATAAAAATTATATTAATTTTTTGTATTTATCTTGATTATCCCTTTGAAAAATAATTGAGCGGCTTTTATCAAATAACCCTGTGAAAAGAAATTCAAAAGCATTTTTATTCACTTTCTTCAAATTCCATATATCTAGAACTAATATTTTCTTTTGAAAGTATTAAGAAGCTCCAAAATTAAAGTTCAAACTTTTAAAGAGACAATAGAAAAAGCATTGTTGTGATAGGTTTCAACACCACTTTGATTTTTCATACGTGATTATATTTAATATCACATGATTGTGAGGAATGTGGTATTTTTCTAAATATAAAATATAATGATCTCCTCAACATCATTGTGCTAATAAATGTGGTGCTGTAACCCATCATGTTAGTTAAACATGGATAATAGCACTTTAAATCGATTCCTCTTCGAATTTAGGTTGTCCTACTAAACAACTTGTCCTACTAAACAACGCTACAATCATATTGATGTAGCATAACCATGTTTTTCTAACCTAAGCATAAACATGTTATGTAACTTGGATATATGTAGTTTTCTTTTCAACTCTTATAATACAATATAATTTATTGGTTGACTTATATTCATTTTTAGGAATAAAATTGTTTCGGGTATAGGGATCAAGCACCTATCAACAACACTCAGTTTGTTCTTATGATCTCCTTGTGCCAACTTCTACCGTTCAATCTCTCCTTCTCTCTTCCGTTCGATTTCTTCTCGATTCCACTCGTTCGGTTGTCCAGACGATCGTGGTACCTGTCTATAAGACTCCGATGCTTAAGTCACTTCAAGTCCGTTTGGGTAAGTGCAATTAATGTTGTAATAAATGTGAAGTAAAAGTCTTCGCCAACATACCTTGAGCTCCTATTTATAGTTTTTGACATAGGCCCGTGATTAGGGTTTTCTAAATCATGGCCTAATTGCTTTTTACACTTGATTACTAACTTGTATTACCTTAATTTACTTTTAGCTTATTGATTTAGTTCTGGTGCAGCCGCCCGACCGGAGGGTCAAGCATTCTGACGGAGGTCCCCATAATTGTGATGATGACAAAATTCCACTAGAATGAACGGCGGAGGTTGTTCAGTCGTGAGCTCCCTTAAATCACTCTGGAGAAATTGCCACATCAACAACCCAAAGGATCGTCCGCTTGTAGCGGGCGGCCTACGGCTGCTTATCCTTGGGCCGCCTGACCGATGGTCTAGGGGATGTCGATATGCCATACAGTATACAAGCCCCCTAAGCCTTGAGCGATTTCATAGTCAAAGCGAAAAGGGTTAACATAAGACCGCTCGAGCAATAGTGTAGGGATGTTGTAAGATCCGTGGAAATTAATTAATTAAATAATTAATTAATAAATGCGGGTAGTGGGAGCATTTATGGCATTTAATTCTAACTTGTATGATGTGGAAAAGTACTAGCTTAAGTAGTTTAGAGTACTTTGATTATATGAGAGGACTTGGGTTCAAACCCTATGTATGCCAATTGTGTGTTATTTAATAATTATTGTTTTTAATAATATGCTTGAGCGTGTTGAGTGATAATATAATCATAGAATTATGTTAATCATCATGAAACATGAATTGGTTGAATGGTTGTGCATGGATTTGACATTGGAATGGTCATGGGTTTGAACCTTGGGTAAGCTAAACTAAACTACCTTTTTGCTCTTATTTGTTTTGTCATGAATGTGAAAAGGTATACGAACCCTAGCTGGCCAAAGAGCAGCCAAGAGTGACTGTAAAGCAGCCCATAATGAGACATTGAATGGCCATTAACATCTCCATTAAGTCTCCTTTTCGTTTTTGGATAATTAACAAGCATTAAGACCTAATTAAAAGGCGAATTAGAGGTGAGGAAGAAGGTTTTCTGAGGCTACTATTGCAATGCACATCAGGGAGAGAAAATCAGATAGAAACGTGAGGTTGAGTGCAATCCAGGAGCTAAATTGGGTGAAATAAGAGAAGCCATTTTTTTACCAAATAAGGAGACAAGAACTTTCAAGTTTAGCAAAGGAAACCAGGTTAGGGGGTTTTACACGTTGGAATTTTACGTTTGGGTTTGAATTGCATGACATATTCTAAATTGTATGAATGTCTCTCGTTTTTTATTCCATTTTTGTGTTTCTGGAAAATTTCCAGAAACTGCCTGGTGGGCATTCATACCCACCAGGCGGCACATGCATTTTAACCTATTTCTGGGTTCCTGAAGAGGAACCGCCTGGCGGTAACCTCCCGACCCCCAGGCGACACAAAGCAGTTTCACCAAGTTTTCTGGGTTTTGATGAAGGGTCTGGCAGTGGCGATTGAACCGCCAAGCAACGCGAACCAATTGGTTCGATTCTTGTACTTTCAGGATTCTGGGATGATTTTGATCGGAGGGAGAGTTAGTCTCAATTGTCAAGTGAGGATTGGATATTAAAAATTCATTGAGTTTCGGGTGATTGAGGGCTAAAATTGATGGAATAGTGCATATATGATGTAGGGTTTGGAAATTTAGGGATTTGGATGTTGCGAGTCTAATTGGTGGTGAATTCCAGTGAGAATTGTTAAAGATTAGGTGTGAGCAATACGTTGGTCTGAATATAAGTGAATTCGCGTATGGACTGCGTGAAATGGATAGGGGAAAGTTCTTGCATGAAGGAGAAAGTCTGAGAAGCCAAGAACCACATACACCACCAAGCAGCACAGGATCTATCGCTAGGCGCCACTGCAGAAACATAGGTATCTGCGTGACAACAAAAATTTACGAGGATTTTAGGAATTTTGGGAAATTCAGGTTCCTTCTACATATCAGACGATAATAGGTAAAAGTAGAACTGCTATCTCTTGGTTATATTAGTGGGAAAGGTGAGTGATTAATGAAATGAGATGAGAATTCAATAATGGATTGGAAATCTTTAATCGTAATGGCATTGTGGCTGAAGTATAAAAGTATTACGTTATTGGAATAGTTTTTTCATAAGTCTAACTAGTAGCTTGGATGGTTGGTTTAGATGAATTTGACTAATTGGGGATCTAAGGAAATTAGAGTACCTTGAATGATAAGATAGGGAATATGGTTCTAGTTCTGGAATGGATGGAATACTTGGGAATCTTGTCAAGAAATGAAAATTGTTAATGCTTGGGACAATGTATATGACCATATTTAAAGAGTGAATTCATATCTGCGGTGTTATAATGACAAGAGACATTGTAGGTTGCAATTTACAAGTTAGAGGTACTCTGGAATGGGGCGGCGGGAAAGTGAAAGTGTGCCATAAGAGTTGGAGGACCTAAACTAGTAGTCATTGTTGTATTGATGCAGCACCTGGCAGCAGAGCGGGATACGACAGGCGATAGATACGAAAATAGTGGGCTTTTGGAACGCATGTGCATAGTGGTGAGGGTAGTCCCGCCAGGTAGTTTCTGCAGTCTTGATGGTTCACAGGCGCTACACGCCTAGCAGTACGTGTCTCCCGTCAGACGGTCTAGAATCAGGCAGCGCTTGACGCTACGTGGCTTGTGCCAGGCGATTTTTGTTGCAGCATTATTGGTGTTCTTTCTCTTGAAGTGCGTGATCTACAATGCTATAGTGATGCCTTAAAGGTCAGATTGCTAGTGTTCCTTGAGTTCTAGCCCAGAACGTATCCCTTGAGTTGAGCTCGAGATAGAGGTTAAGCATGTGGCATTCCTCGAGTTGAGCTCGAAATGGCATCCCTCAAGTCAAGCTCGAGATAGAGGATGAACACGAGGAACCCTTAAGTTGAGCTCGGGTTGGTGAGTGTTGCTTGTATGAGTGTGCTGGTTGTGGCCAGTATGGATGGGTCCAGATAGATTGCTATCCTCAGTAATTAGCTGACGAGTTTAGTAGTCTTGGGACGTTACGAACTATGTTCGTATTTGGGAACTCCACATGGCGTTACGGTGTGTGATTTGTAGCATGGTTTTCCCGCACATGCTCTATCGGTTATGGCCGATAGGTATGCCACGTGGCCTTGGATTTTTTTATAAATAACGATGTGTGGTCCACGTTATTTTCACACTTTCTTACTTCTATCTACTCTCTACGTCGTTCGGTTCACTCACTACAGGTAATAATGGTTGTTGTTAGTCTGTCGAGTTCGGAAGGGTCCTCTGGTCGGGATAGCAGAAATCTTAAGGACGGCGGGTTGGCTTCCACCTTCTCGCTGACGTTATTGGAGATTGAAGGGTTGCTCGGTCGGGATTCAATAGGCTTAAGTTCAACCAATGTACATAGGATTAATAGGGAAGAGGTCGGGGGCTCGAGTGGACAGAGCGGGGGCAACACCGAGGTGCTAGCGGGGGAGATAGCTATGACTCTGACAGTGAAGATAGGGGTCAACTCAAGATCGACTTTGCTGATGAAGGGGATCGGCTTGACCTTCCCCCGATCCTTGGCTACGAGTGGTCGCCCCATGAACCTAGAACGTATATCACTAGGTTCCGATGGGGGGATGACCTAGTCGCCTTGGTCGGCAAGGCAGATTTTTCAAAGAAGATGTGGAAGATGGGTCCCTTCGGTTGAAAGTTTACACCGGCAATGAAAGGGTATGCCACGGTCATGAGGGAGCCAGGTTGGACTTCTTCTATGTGTATGCCTGCTTCTTCCAAGACCTATTCTTGACCCTATTGTTAGTCAATTGGCAAATGGCAGTTTTGAGGGAGATCCAATGTGCCCCCACTCAAATCCACTTGAACGCTTGGGTGTCTATGCAAGTGTTTGACGTTCTCTGTCGGGCGGCCGGGCTGACGCCAACTATGCCCTTATTCCTCCACTTCTACAAGATCTGACCCACTCTGACTAAGGGGTGGGTGTCATTCGTCGGTGTAACACCCCCGGATCCTCTTGGGCTTACCAGGCATCCCACCTGCCACCCTCAAACCGGTTGTGTTAGGTCTGCAGCCCAATACACCCCAACCCATC
>Ga0209389_1006072_pt1 | contig 10434 bp, 13 predicted proteins | sample CowpearedBW_FD_187526 | JGI IMG/M metagenome (GOLD analysis project Ga0209389, IMG submission 187526) | Root nodule microbial communities of legume samples collected from California, USA - Cow pea red BW (SPAdes) (version 2) | ecosystem: Host-associated > Plants > Roots > Nodule | place: USA... | reverse complement strand
TTTTTTGCTAATTTCTTTCATGTAATATTATACTTTTTTAAAAATATATAAACATCATTAAGTTTTTTGTGTAACTATGTAAGAATTTCAATGCCCTTTCATTTCAGTTTTGCTTGATTTCAAGTTCGAAGTCTTTATACAAGCATATGAGTCAAAGAATAGAATGAACATGTCCAAACTTGGAAACACTTTAAACATCATTCAAACCATTTAGGTCTCGATAATTGTGTTATTTGTTTTTGTTAGCAGAGGATCTAGTGAAATTGCTCATGTCTTGTTGGTTCCGTTAATCATATTATTAGTTAATTAATCAACATGGTTATCATTGTCCATTAGGGATGCAATACTATCCGTGAAACTACTCACTCTACAATCTAAATCACATTTGGTTAGTTTTGATTAGTTGTTATAGCTGTCATAAATGTTTTCTACAGGTACCACTAAAATGAGAAGGAATGAACAAAAAATTAAATAAATTATAATAAAAAATAATCAAACCAATACACAACGTTTATTTTAAAAAATGTTATCTATTGATGAATTGAAAAAGTGTTATCCATTAATGAAAAATAGACAATGTTTGTTTGAACAAGCGCTATATACTAATGAATTGAAAAAACGCTACATATTGATGCAAAACTGCTCTCAAAGACAGCATTTGTCAAGTGTTGTCTATGAGAGCTTTGATAGACAACATTTTCTAAAGAAAGCATTATCTATTGAAAAATATATAGATAACACTTGTTTAGACAAGCGCTATCTATCAAGTGTTATTAGACAACGCTTTTTTACAAGCACTGTCTATTAATAGATACCGCTCCAATAGATAACGCTATCTATTGCCAAATTAGGCGTAGTGAAGTGATTCATTGGTGTTCATGCTTGAGATATATTGAATCTGAAATTGAAATGAAGATCACAAAGCTTGAAGATTAGACTCGATTCATAGATTGTATGACATAGTGTCGATGTCTTTTGTCTTGTGCATGTGCTTTTCAATATGTTAAAAAAGGTTTTATCAGGTTAAAAGGCTTGGTGCATATAATTTTAGTATGAATGTATTCAATCAATTGAATTGTTATACAATCAACTGATTTCACTTAAGTCAAGTGAAATCAATAGATTGTACGAACAAATCAACCCATTGAATTCACTTATGATCAGGCTATTAGCTGGTTTTTCAGAGAGTGGAGTAACTTTTGTAATTTCTGACACGAAAATAGTGAAACCTTTTTTGGAAACTTTCTCTCTCTGGGTTACGCAATGTGCAACTCGTGATTGAAGATCTTTGAATCTTGGAGCAAGTTTTGCTTGGTTTTGAAGCATTATAGAACGTGTTTTGGTTGGTTATGGAGAGCCACCACCAAGGTTTGGTTGTTCTTGTGCTTCTAGGTGTTTCTTGGTATGATTCCAAGTCTGCAAGTGGGATATTGCTGTGTAGGGGTTCAGATTCTTCTGGGATACAAGAATGTTGATGTTTTTGTTATATTCAAAACTGTAATCTTTGTGAGTTTGTGTAATTCTTTTGATATAGTGCATTATTAGGCTCATGTTGTCATAATAAACTAAATATAACTCAAAATTGAGTGAACCAATATAAAAACTAGTGTGTGATTCTCTCCTCCTTATCTTCTTCTTCAGTTAAATCTCAAGAAAACACATTTAAGCAATCTTTGTAAGGTTTGAAACTAAGTTTGATATATCAATTTGAACCAATCTTGGATGGTAATGCATGTTGTTTGAGTGATTTTTGTGATTTACGTTTTTCTACAAAATTTCCCACAATATCAGTTTGTTGATTTATATTTCAATCTGTTGAATCATATTGTATGAACAAATTAATCAATTGTGTTGTTTTTCAATCGACTGAATTGTGTGGTGTTGCAACAACAAGCATCTGATTTGTTGGTCAATTGAATTCAAAAAGAAATGGTTTTTACAAGTTCTAATTGAGCATATTTTTAAGTATTCAGCCAATTCAACTCCCTCTTTTTGCTTAAGAAATTCATTTCAAACCTACAACAAGTACTTGTCTAGGCCGAACTAACAACAAAGTATAATATCAAAATAAGGAATTCTAGCCAATCTAGATATGCAAATGTCAAAACACCTACGATCATTCCAAAGATTAATACAATCACCCTTCCCTAGTATCCAAAATATATTTTCTAGAACAACATCATATGCGTCCATAATACCATGCTAAATATTGATGATGATTTAAAGAACATATATTTATGATACTTAGACTTAAGAAATTAAATATGCTTGAGTTTAGCCCATGTCATTTTTTCATAAGCAAACTCTTAGCCTAAACGTGGTAGATATGCTTTATTCTCTAACTGAATATTAGTATCCTACAAACTACGTAAAGATTTCAATAGTTGAAAGAATTTATGATTCTATGAACATACATGTTGCCTTACATACAATTGGATTATTATTTACAATTCATACCATGTTTTTGGCCCAATCTACATAATTGCATCTCTCATGTATTTAATAATAAAATCTTGGTTTTTTATCTCACCGGATCCATCTACTGAATTTAGTGATAAATGGTCTTCTTTGAGGATTTCTCTACCTATCACTTAGAATTATCACAACTTTCTAATTTGAAAGCTTATTATATGTTACGAGAAGTTTTCCACATGACTTTTTTCTTTCAAAAGCAAATGATCTCTCAATTATTAAATGTTGGTGGTACATATCCATTTAAATTAGAAGTATTAACAATATAAGAGCATGCACTCGCATAATATGGTCTCCTTAGTAAATAAAATGACAATCCTGAAAAGTAAAACACCTTATCAACTTCAATAAAGAATACCTCTAACTTGAATATTAAAATAAGATCGTAAAAAATCTGAGTTTTTGATTAACTCCATTGTTTGTATGGTTTCCTCATTAGTGAAAAGTGGTAGATTATGTAAACATATTGCATTGCCGAGGAATAATTTGTTATATTAAAATGATGTTGAACATTGTTTATAATATTAAAGACAATTTTTGAGCAAATTGCATGAAGATTCTCAATAAAAAATTACATATTGAATAATAATATTTGTCTTTAATATTTGTAAATGTTGACAAACAAGTCTCTCTTTGGATAAATACTCTATCTATTCAGATTTTTTGTATTTTGCAATGAAGCACTACATGATTCTTTTATAGGCCTTTGGACACGACCCTTCAACTACATTCATTAAATATAACCACTACTTAAACCACAATTAATGAACTCTATTGCATGATTAATCAATGCTAGACCCACTTTCAACCTTTTGCAATCTCCTAGACAATTAAATTAACAACTTCCAACTACCCACATTTAAATTTTCCCAACAAAATCCCCCCGTAAACTTAAATGCTTTTCTTGTCCTTCATTCTGAGTATCATCTTATTATTCTCGAACAAAGAGGATGTCAGCGGCTTTGTAAACATATCTGCAGCTTGTGCTCGGCTTTCGACGTGCTCTAACTTCATATTTCCTTCTTTCACTTGTTCACGGATGAAGTGAAATCGAACATCAATGTGTTTACTTCTCTCATGATTGACCGGGTTCTTTGCCAATTCAATGGCCGACTTGTTATTAACTCGGATCACAGTCCCCTTTTCTTGCTTCAATTCCAGTTTGCTTAGAAGGTTTCTAAGCCAAACTGCATGGAAGACACTCCAAGATGTTTCAACATACTCGGTTTCACATGTTGATAGTATTACAATGGGTTGTTTCTTTGCAAGCCAAGTGAACGTCGTGTTCCCCATGAAGATTACATATCCAGACGTGCTTTTCCGGTCATCGACATCTCCACACCAATCACTGTCTGAGTAGCTGACTAGTCGGTAGTCATCCGTCCAAGTATACATCAAGCCAAGTGACATTGTTCCTCTCACGTACCTTAGAATTCTCTTTTGGGCCTTCCAATGAATATACTACGGTTCCTCCATATACCGACTTGCTATTCCAACACTCAGCATTAAATTTGGTCTGGTATTTGTAAGATACCTGAGATTTCTAATCAAACTTCGGTATTTGCTCGCATCAACTCGGGGTCCATCTGCATATTTAGGAAGTTTTGTACCTGATTCCATAGGGGTGGAAATCAGGTTACAACTCGTCATCTTAAACTTCTTCAAGACCTCCTTAGCATACTTTTCCTACGACACAAAGATGTCGTCCTTCCCTTGAACAACTTCCAAACCAAGGAAATACTTCATAAGACCTAAGTCGGTCATCTCAAACTCCTTCTTCATCACTTCTTTAAATGATTCAATCAGCTCAGCATTATTCCCTGTGAAGATAAGGTCATCAACATAGAGGACAATGAATATCACATATTCTCCTTTCTTCTTTATGTAAAGAGCATGTTCATAAGGGCACTACTCATACCCATTCTTCTTGAAGTAAGTGTCGATTCTTTCATTCAATGCTCGTGGAGCTTGCTTCAAGCCATAAGGTGCCTTCTTCAATCTCAACACTTTCTTCTCTTCGCCTCTTCGCATGTATCCGAGTGGTTGTTCAACATATACTTCCTCCTCCAAGACTCCATTTAGAAATGCTGACTTCACATCCATCTGCAAGATTGTCCATCTGTTATGAGCTGTTAAGGAAATCAGCTGCCTAATTGTTTCCATCCTCGTCACTGGGGCGAATACTTCGTCATAGTCTATTCCTTCCTTTTGCTTGTACCCTTTCACTACGAGTCAAGCTTTATATCTCTAAACTTCACCTTCAGCATTTGTTTTCTTCGTGTACACCTACTTTACGCCAATAGGTCAAACTCTTTTAGGCAGATCGGTTAGCTTCCACTCGCTCTTATCATCAATTTGAACGTCTCGGCTCATAATCACCTTCTTTGTTATTGGGTTGAACAACCTATACGCCTTGGTTTTTTCATCGTACCCAATAAATACGTACTTTTTGCTCCAATCTTCAAGTTTGGTCCTTTGTTGAGCTGGAACATGACCATAAGTAATGTTGCCGAACACTTTAAGGTGAGACACACTTGGCTTTCTTCCATTTCAGACTTCTTGCGGTGTCTTCTCGTTCAGCTTAGCATGTGGACATCTATTTTGCACATAGATGGCACATTGCACTGCTTCTTCCTAGAACTCCTTAGGCACGTTCTTGCTTTTCAACATTGTTCGAACCATGTCAAGTATAGTTCGATTTTTCCTTTCAGCTACTCCATTCTGTTGGGGTGAGTATGGTGCTGACAGAAATCTCCTTATTCCTTGCTCCTCACAATACTTCATGAGCTCGGATGAGATGAACTCGCGTCCTCGGTCAAACCTAACAGATTTGATAGGCATGTCGGTCTCCTTTTCAACCATTGCTTTGAACCTTTTAAACAATTGGAACACCTCAGATATTTCCTTCAAAAAATACACTCATGTTTTACTTGAAAGATCATCTATGAAAGAAATGAAATACCTTTTCCCATTGAAATATTCAGGGGTAATTGGTCCACAAATGCCTGCGTGAATTAATCTAAGTTGTTCCTTTTCCCGATACTCGACAGTCCTCGGAAATGAGGTCCTAGGATGCTTCCTGAGCATGCACTTTCATAAAATTTATTTTCAAACTCCATAGTCGGGAATCCTCGCACCATCTCCTTTTTCACCAACTCGGTCATCCCACCAAAATGCAAGTGACCCATGCTCAATATGTTGCTCTTGAGATCGGGTACATAGTACACATCTCTGATTTCTCCAACTCAGTTGTTCTTCTACAGGTACCAGATTATACCCCAGCCTTTTACTGCCACTTTTCATGCATCTCCAAATTATACGTGTCCAACCTCAACTTTGGTGAACTCCTTAAAAAGATTCTCGTCCTTGTACATGTGGTTGTTTGCTTATATATCAAGGTACCAAACTGAGTTGTCAAAACAGCTCGGACTTAGCTCGACACCTGATCTCCTAGACATCATTAATGCTCCTTCTTCCTCAACATCCTCGGAAAGGAAGTTTGTTTCCTTATTGCTTTCAGATTGGCAGTCTGGCACGAAATTATAGTAAAAGGGTGGCTAGTGATAGGCAATTGAGAGCTGTTTCAAAAGGGAGGTGTTTGGTTGTCCAGTGATCAAGGAGAAATTCTCCAAAATTTGCATTTTCTAAGAAAAGGCATCTAGGTTAGGGGAGCTGAACCTGTAAATTGTATGTTTGAGAATATTGCATGATTTTGATGATGTTATGCTATGAATTTCGTACTGCACATGAGGTGAATTTGGGGTTTGGGTGTTTTGGTACTGTTTTATTGAAATTTTTACTCCAATGTATGAATATAATGGACTGATGCACTGTATATGTTGTGATTGTGTAAACTTGAAAATTTTGGGGAACATATGGGGTCTAAGTTATGCATATGTGTTTGCTGCATTGTTTCAAATGTTTGGTATGAATTGGAGTGTGACTTAGGCACGTTTGCCGGAGTTTGCGTGCGTAAAACAGTGTAAGAGTATGCAATTCTCGCTCAAGCGAGCTAGGCTCGCCTAGGCGAGATTTGCAAAGACTCGAACCCTATTTCTGCTCGAGTCTCTCGCTCAGGCGGAGGATTTTGGTCTTGGGCAGCACACCATCTCGCTTAGGCGAGTGTGTCTCGCCTAAGCGAGAACTCGTGGGTGTTGGGTGTTTTTGTTTAGGCATCTCGCCTAGGCGCGAAGCCATGTTTTTTGGGCGAAAGAGTGTCTCGCTCAGGCAAGAGTCCCTCGCCTAAGCGAGAGTTCGAGGAGGGTTTGATGGGTTGTTTAACTCGCCGCCTAGGCGAGAATTTTTGTTTTTGGCGAAAGGTGGTCTCGCCCAGGCGAGTGATACTCACCCAAGCGAGAGTTCAAGGTTTGTTTGTGCGAGGTGCTCGCTCAAGCGAGGTAACCTAGCTTAAGCGAGGTAGGTTTGGGTGCTTAGGCGAAGGCTTCAGGCTTAAGCTAAAGTTGGAGCAATTGTGGGTTTCAAGGAAATTGATTATGCTGGATTGGATTGTTTGGTGTCTAAATTGTGATGTGTGGTCTATGAGGCTTCTAAGATATCTCATAGGTGGGCTTGCTGGTGTTCCTTGAGTTATGGCTCGGAACATATCCCTTGAGTTATGGATCGGGATAGGGGTTAAGCACGTGACATTCTTTGAGTTATGACTCGAAATGACGTCCCTTTAGTTGTGGCTCGGGATAGCGGATGAACACGAGGAACTCTTGAGTTGTGGCTCAGGTTGGTGAGTGTTGCCGGTGTGAGTGTGCTGGTTGTGGCCAATACGGATGGGTCCAGATAGATTTCCCTCCTCAGTAATTAGCTGACGAGTTTGGTAGTCTTGGGACGTTACGGACTATGTTCATATTGGGAGTTCCACCTGGCGTTATGGTGTGTGATCCGTAGCATGGTTTTCCGCACGTGCTCTATCGGTTGTGGCCGATAGGTGTGGCAGCAAGACATCTTAAGATACTCTCTAGAAGACGTAGAACACTAATAACATGGTTGTGGCCATGTGAAACAAATAATGGAATTTCTTGAGTGATATCGATATCATAGCATGGTTGTGGCCATGTGGGATGAAAAGATGGAATTCCTTAATGTGAGTGGAATTCCTTATATATACGTATATGTTTATTATGTTAGCTCACCCTATCTGCTTGTGTTTGGCGATGATCGTGTATGCGGTACACGTGAGTAGAGGATATTGCAGGTGGGTCTGGTGAGGCATAGCGACGAAGCCGGGTTTAGCTGGGAGATTTTTATTTAGTTGTTTCATTATGGATTTTATAGATTGTAAACTTTGATTATGAACATGGATTTTGGTTTTTATATGAGTTTGCAACGTAATTGAGATACTTTTAAATGGAATAAAGTTTTAAATTTCTCGCATGTTTGGAAAATGATGTTTTATTAAATGAGGTTATTTAAATTTTCTTTATTTATTTAATTAAATTTGTAATATCTGGTCGGGATGTTACAAGTATCCTGAACGTAGGAATTGGATTAGCTACTTGTGTCCTGATGCAATTATGGTTACTAGAAACACTATTAAGGCAGATATTGGGAGAATGTATGACAAAGAAAAGTTAATGCTTAAAAATATGCTTGTTTCTATTCCTAGTAGGATTTGCTTGACTTCTAATTTGTGGACATCAATTAATACTGAGGGATTTATAGCTTTGATTGCCCATTTTGTGGATTTGAGTTGGAAATTAAATAGCAAGCTTCTAAACTTTTGTCACATGCCCCCCTCACACACAGGTTTTGAGTTGTCTAAGAAAGTTTATGAACTTTTGCAAGATTGGGGATTAGAGAAAAAAGTATTTTCTATCACTTTGGACAATGCTTCTGCTAATGATGTGCTTCAAAGTTCCTTAAGAACTCAACTTAATCTACATAATGGCATGATATGTAGGGGGAATTCTTTCACATTCGTTGTTGTGCCCACATATTAAATTTGATTGTGCAAGAAGGTTTAAAGGTGCTAGGAAATGCTTTGGATCTAATTAGAAATAGCATAAAATATGTTATGGGTTCAGAGACTAGAATGATCAAATTTAAACAATGTAATGACAAATTTGATGATATTGAATATTCACATGGGTTGTCTCTTGATGTCCCTACACAATGGAACTAAACATACTTGATGCTCAAAGGTGCCTTAAAATATCGGCGTGTTTTTGGAAGCTTGTCATTGGTTGACGAATGTTACAAATATTGCCTATCAAGGGAAGATTGGGACAGGGCTGAAAAAATTTGTAGGTTTTTATTGCCTTTCTATGATATGACAATCTTAATTCCTGCCACAAGTTATCCCACTGCGAACTTGTATTTCTTACAAGTTTGAAAGATTCAAAGTTTGTTGTTGGAGAATATAGTGTTGTACTTGCTTTTAGGGCAATTTTAGACCCAAGAATGAAACTCCAAACATTGGCCTATTGCTTTGAAAAGATTGATCCACTCACTTCTAAATCCAAGTTGGCAAGAATCAAGGAAAAATTGTACAACTTTTTTGCTGAATATAGTAAAAGTTTGCCAACAACAACATCATCAAATCCTCTAAAGCGCAATCAAGGACAATTTTCTTCCTCATCCGCTTCTCTTCCACATCTAAGCCTATTTGATGTAAGTTTATGGTTTCATTTCATTTCAAGTTATTTTTTATGCAATTCTTACTTGGTATTACTTTTATTGTGATTTCATTCATACATATTAATTATTGTTTTTGTTTATATGTATGCACAAATGAGGTAGAAAATGTCAACTACCAAAATGTGGAGCTAAATGAAGGGTCCTCTATTGTTGTTGCATCAAATGTTATAACCATGGGAGTTGAAGAACAATAGAATACCACCATCTTTCTTGGACTATTTTTTTTATTTGGACCATCTTTCTTGGACTGTTTTTTTTTTATTTGGACTATTGTTTTGTTGTTTTGATGTTTTTTTATTGAACTTGATACTCCAAGACTTGATTTTATGGAGTGTTTTGTTATGTTGTTTATTGCACTTGTCCAGGACCTGCTTTTTTATGATTTTATGATGCCCAAGATCTATTTTAAAATGTCCAGGATGTGTTTTATTTTTTGCGTAAGTCAAACTACCCAATGTATGTGGGCCAACCTGCAGGCCCGCGGGCCAAGATATCTGCGGGGCGGGTCGTATGTTCCAGTCCGCGAATTATGTGTGGGGCGGGCCTGTCCGACCCACAACTTGCGGGCCTAATACAGGCCGGGCCTAAACAGGCCGGGCCAGCCCACATTGCCATCCCTAATATTCAGCATGTATTCTGCAATATAAAATAATAAAAGCGAAAGTGGGTTCCATGGTTTGACTCTGGATTGCAGGAAAGATAAGCAATAAAATTACGATTAATAAAGATGGAGATTTTAATAGAATTTAATTTTTATTTTTATTTTAGGTAAAAAAGAAATCTCGAAAAACAAAGGCTTTGAAATTAGAGATGAGGAAGTTCTAATCGAGTATGTCAAAGACTTCTTAGCTACTTCACTTTCAAATCTCAATGGACGAATTATATGTAAAAAATTATAACTTTTTTCACTAATTGAGTATTTGACTCATCTATTACATATTAAAAAAAGAAGATAGGACCAAAATTATTACATTACCCATTTTTTTTTATTAATACGTGTCATAAAAATTAGTTTTTTCGTCATTTTACAACTCTGGTATAAAAGGACCAGGATTCAAATCTTATAAAAGTCAATTTATTTTTATTTATTTATTTATTATTTCAACTATAATATTAATTATAAGTAATATTATTATTTATAATACTTTTGTAAGTATTAATATTATAATTTTTATAAATATTATTTATAGTAACAGTAATAAAATTATAACCGCTATTAATATTGTAACAATAATAATAATAATAATAATAATTATTATTATTATTATTATTATTATTATTTTACTATTATATATTATTAATATTAGTATTATT
>Ga0209389_1006071_pt1 | contig 10434 bp, 14 predicted proteins | sample CowpearedBW_FD_187526 | JGI IMG/M metagenome (GOLD analysis project Ga0209389, IMG submission 187526) | Root nodule microbial communities of legume samples collected from California, USA - Cow pea red BW (SPAdes) (version 2) | ecosystem: Host-associated > Plants > Roots > Nodule | place: USA... | reverse complement strand
ATAAGGCCAAATTTGCAAAGTTGGAGTTGAAGGAGGAAGGGTTTGTAACCTATGGAGACAACAACAAAGGAAGAATCCTTGGAAATGGAGTCATAGGCAATGAATCTTCTTTCAACATCAAGAATGTGCTGATGGTAGAAGGGTTGAAACATAATTTGATAAGTATAAGTCAATTATGTGACAAAGGCTTTAAAGTCAAGTTTGAACCAAATAATTGCTTTATATATGATGCATATGGTAGTATTGTTTTTATAGTAAAAAGAGTCAACAATATATATCTACTTGATGTGCATCATGCATCATTTAGCATCCATTGTTTGCTTATAAAAGATTATCACACTTGGTTATGGCATATGAGACTTTGTCACATACACATGCAGCATTTCAATCGGCTAAATAGAAAATAGTTGGTTAAAGGACTACCAAAACTCAAGTTTGAGAAGGATAGAGTGTGTGAAGCATGTCAAAAAGGAAAACATACCAAGGTCTCTTTTAAATCCAAAATTGTTGTTTCAACTGAAAGACCTTTAGAGATGCTTCACATGGATCTATTTGGTCTATCTCGAACCATGAGCCTTGGTAGCAATCTTTATGCATTAGTCATAATTGATGATTTCTCTAGGCACACATGGACTTTGTTCTTAGCTGCCAAAAATGACATGTTTCATGAATTTAAAAGACTTTCCAAGATGTTAGAAAATGGAAAGAGTCCAAGATAGTGTCTATTCGAAGTGACCATGGTGGGAAATTTCAAAATGAAAGGTTTGAACACTTTTGTGAAAAGCATGGCATTAAGCATAATTTTTCTACACCAAGAACCCCACAACAAAATGGTTTTGTTGAAAGGAAAATAGGTCACTTGAGGAACTTGCTAGAACTATGTTAAATGAAAATTCACTACCTAAGTATTTTTGGGCTGATGCAGTCAACACTGCTTGCTATGTTTTAAATAGAGTGTTGATTAGGCCAATTTTGAAGAAAACACCCTATGAACTTTTTTGGTGCAAAAGCGGATGAAGGTGTTTTTCTAGGCTATGCTATACAAAGTCATGCATATAAAGTCTATAATAAGAGATAGATGACTGTTGAAGAGTCTATGCATGTTGTATTCGATGAAACTAACCCAAAATTGCAAGATCAAGTGGCTAAGATTGCAGATGAAGAAGATACATTGCAGGAAAAGCAAACTGCTGCAGAATTGGAATATACAATAGGAAATTAGCTAGCTGAAAAGGAAATTTAGTCGGCTAAAAAAGCTACAGACAACAACTTACCCAAGGAGTGGATTGAACCCAAGGGATTGTAAGACCCGAGAAATTTAAATAATTATTTAATAAATGCGGGTAGTAGGATCCTTTATGACATTTAATGTTAATTGTTATGACGTGGAATAGTACTAGCTCAAATGGTTGAGAGTACTTGTTTGTGTGAGAGGACTTGGGTTCAAGTCCTATATATGCTAATTGTATGTTATTTGAAAATGTGTATTATTTTAAAGTTATGTTGAAGGTGAGTAGTGATAATGTAATCCTAAAATTATAGGAATTATCACGAAACATGAATTGATTGAATTGGTTGTGCACTTGCTTTGTGATTGAATGGTTGTGGGTTCAAGCCTTGCTACGGACAAATTAAACTTTCTTTTTGCCCAATTTTCCTTTGCACCCTTGCACGTGAAAAGAGAGAGAGAGAGAGAGAGAGAGAGAGAGAGAGAGAGAGCTAAAATTGGTGGAGCAAGGAAGCAAGATTTTGGGCATCATCAAGAAAGGGTTAGAATACCAATTGGAGACAGAATTTCTAAGTTAGGGGGTTGCCCTTATGCATTTAAAATTAAATGATATGTGTTATGATTCTGAGTCATGTTCTTATCATTTTATATTTGTGTGCCATGAATTTTTGTGCTCTATGTGATGGAATTAGAGGTTTATTGTTTTTGATGTTATTTGAAAATCCTTTCATACTTTTGGGATGACTATGATGGTGGTTTTGTGTTGTATGGTTGTTCAGGGTTCCATCTCAAGTTTTTGGGGATCCAATTGGGTTTAAAATATTCCATGAGAATTGCTAGCTATATAGATTGCTTGGTAATGTTTTGAATGTGGTTTTGGGCATTGTTTCTAGTGTTTGCGTGCTTGAATAGGGAAGACGTCTGTTATTATCGCTTAAGCGAGCAAGCCTCGCCTAGGCAAAAATAGCAGAGACTCGAACCTGGTTCTGCTCGAGCATCTCGCTCAAGCGAAGAGCCCATGTTTTGGGCAATAGAGCTCAGGCTAGAGTTCCTCGCCTAAGCGAGAAATCGTGGGGTTGTGTGGTTCTGCTCGAGCATATTGCTCAGGCGGAGAGCCCTATTTTGGGCGACAGATCATCTCGCTCAGTCGAGAGATCCTCGCCTAAGTGAGAAATCGTTGAATTCGTGTGTTTTTGCTTGACTCACCGCCTAGGCGAGAGACTTTGTTTCTAGGCAAAGAGGGATGTCGCCCAAGCAAGAAGGTCTCGCCTAAGCGAGACTTCGTATTAAGCCATTGTAACGCGCTCGCTCAGACGAGAGAGCTTAGCTTAAGCGAGACAGGCCTGGTCGCTTGAGCTAAGGCTTCTAGCCTAAGCGAGATTAGTGCAGTTTTGTGTGTGTTGTTTGTACGCATTGATGCGGACATGGGCTAGGAGATGTTGTGCCCTGAGCGGGTAGGTTCATGGATGGTGGTGAACGCGTCATGATATGAGCGAGGAGGTTCATATCCAGTTACTCTTGTGTGGGGATACAAGAAAGGTAGGTTTGTATGTTTTGTTGCTCACACTTGAGAGATGCTGCGTGTGGGGAGGCATGTAGTTGGTGGATCACGTGGGTTGGACTACGGGCGGGTAGGTCCGTAGAGCAGAACTACGAGCAGCGACATTCATAAAGGCAGGACCACGAGCAAGCAGGTTCGTGTGAGCATCATAAATCTTGAGTCCAAGGTTAACTATTGTGTGATTTGAAGGTTGAAAAGCCTTGGGGTATTAAGGAGTTGGCCAAGAACTAACTGGGATGAATCATTGGGTGTATTGTTTTTATTCTGTTATAATATATGTTATTTTATTTATAAGCTCACCATTTCTGTTTATGTTTGGCAATGATCGTGTGATTCAATACATGAGAGCAGATAATGCTACAAGTGATGTTGCTGATGTTTAAAGACGGAGAGTGGAGCTAGCTTGGGATTCAAGCTAGGAACTAATTTATGTTTTCTGTTATCTTTATTGGATTTTGGAAATTGTATTAAGACTATTATTTTAACTTTAATAAAATCTTTGGCGCTTTGAATAAATTTTAAATTTTCCCGCATTTGGGAATAATGAAAATGTGAGGTTGTTTTCTTAATTATTTAATTATTTATTTTAATTAAGTAATTTCCAGTAGGGATGTTACAAGGATTATCCTAGGACAACATATTTGGTGACATAGAACAGGGAGTATCCACTAGACACAAGCTTGCATTCTTTCAACATGTTGCATTTGTTTCTCAAATTGAACCAAAGAATGTGAATGATGCATTACATGATAGTAATTGGGTTGTTGCTATGCAAGATGAACTTAATCAATTCAATAGGAATGATGTGTGGTCTATTGTTCCTAAGAATGATGTAATGAATGTGATTGGTACAAAATGGGTGTTTAGGAATAAAATGGATGAAAATGGTAACATTGTTAAGAATAAGGCTATGCCAATTGCTAAAGGTTATAATCAAGAGGAAGGTATTGATTTTGATGAAACATATGCACCTGTAGCTAGGCTAGAAGGTGTGAGGTTATTGTTAGCATATGCATAAATGTGTAATTTCAAACTTTCTCAAATGGATGTGAAAAGTGCATTCTTGAATGGTTTCTTAAATGGAGAAGTGTATGTACCACAACCCCCTGGCTTTGAAGATCACATTTATCCTAATCATGTTTTCAAGTTGAAAAAGGCTTTATATGGTTTGAAACAAGCACCATGACAGTGATATGAGAGGTTAAGCAACTTTCTTTTATCTAAAGGATATGCTAGAGGTGCAGTTGATAAAACATTTTTCATTAGAAAGCATGCAAGTGATGTAATACTTGTTCAAGTATATGTAGATAATATAATATTTGGATCAAATAATAACTCGATGTGTGAAGAGTTTATTGCAGCTATGTAGGGAGAATTTGAGATGTCTATGATAGGTGACCTAACCTACTTCCTACGGCTGCAAGTGAAGCAACTCAAGCATGGGACATTTTTAAGCCAGTCAAAATATTGTTTTGATCTACTGAAAAAGTTCAAACGGGAGGATTGTAAAGAGGTTGCCACTCCAATTGCTACAAATTGCCTTATGGATGCAGATGAAGCTGGACAACAAGTTGATTCAACCAAATATAGAGCGTTAATTGGTTCCTTGCTATATTTAACCGCTAGTAGGCCGAAAATTTGGTGTTTGCTTGTGTGCAAGGTTTCAATCCATTCCAAAGGAATTGCACTTCAAAGCAGCAAAAAGGATTCTCAAGTATCTGAAAGGGACAACTAATGTTGGATTATGGTATCCTAATGAATCTAACATTTTTCTTAGTGATTTTTCAGATTCTGACTATGCAGGGTGCAAATTGGATACGAAAAGCACAAGTGGTACATGCCATCTACTTGGATCAAGCCTAATCTCATGGAATAGCAAGAATCAAGCTTGTGTAGCACTCTCTACAACTGAGGCTGAGTACATAGCAACTGGACATGCATGTGCTCAAAGCATATGGTTGAAGCATCAACTTATGGGTTATTGTGTAAAGCTAGAAAAGGTACCTTTTTATTGTGATAATACAAGTGCAATCAACCTAACTAAGAATCCAATTCAGCATTCTAAAACTACACACATTGAAATCAGGCATCATTTCATAAGAGATAATATTCAAAAAGGTGATATTGAAATCATGTTTGTGAAAATTGAAAATCAATTGGCGGATTTATTCACTAAACCACTTGCACGTGATAGATTTAATAAGCTTAGAACTGAATTAGGTATTCTTGACATGAAGAATGTATGGTGATATCTGTCTGGCTTGTTAATCTTATTAGATCATATGTGTGCTGCATTTAAAGTGGTAAAATGTGCATAATTTGAAAACTGCCAGAATTTCAGTCAGCTAAATTTGCAAATTCAATACATAGATTTCACTTAAACTGTCAAAATCTGCATAATTTGTGTTCTGGAATTGTTTCAATCTATTAAATCTCACAAAATAGCACATAGATTTCATTTAAATTGGTCTGGTGTGAATTTCGTGTGATCTGAATATTTTTAATCAGCTAAAACTGCAAATTTAACACATAGATTTCACTTAAAACTGCCACTGCACCAAAAATAAGTTTTCTGGTATAGTTTTAGTCGACTGACTCTGTATTTCTATGTGTTAATGCTGATGTGGATTTGCTTGAATTGATTTTAATTGATTGACCCAGTCAAAGTATCCATCACATGACTGTATTTGGACTATAGTAGTAGCATGTAACACCTATTACATCAGCTAAAATCAACTTTTAAAATTGCATTGACCATAAAGTGCTTTAATTACATGGTTTCCAATGTGCATGCATTATATGTGAACTGTTTGTGAGTGGATTCTTCATAAAACGCATGGGAAACACATCATTGCATACTTTGATACAAATTCCCTCACATTTAATTGGTTGTGATTTCCTGTACTACATTGAAACCAGAATATATGTACAATTTAATTGATTGATTTTGAAAATCAACATGTTGATTCTATAAATACTTGCATAAGCATCATGCATTGGCATTCTCATCTGCTAGTAAGAGCCAAACCTACAATTCATCATGCCTAGAAGACAACGATTTGCCCCCTCAGATGATGAAAGCTCCACCCCACCTACTTCATCCTCTCCCAATGCCTTGAATCATGGAAGGCTTGAAGTATGGTTTGAAGGCCATGAAGACAGAACTCAGACCTTCTTGATTGAGATCAATAGAAAGCAAATAATCCTTCCTAAGGTGATTTGCATGTCATGGTTGACGTTGAGGGTAGATTTATTTGAGTCAAAAATCTTGTGTGTTTCTTTGTTCAAAAGTGTAATCTTGGTGTGTGATTTGTAAAACTTTTGAATATAGTGGAAACCGGGCTCAGGTTGTCCTGGTAAACTGGATGTAACTTTGTGATTGAGTGAACCAGTATAAAAAAACTGTGCAATTCTCTCCCTCATCTCACTCACTTTGAATCTCTTTAAAAACTCAAGAAAACTAAGCAATTCGTTCTTTTGTGTGATTTAATGCGTTCTTGTGTGATCTGAGGTTGTATACTTGTTAAAAATATTGATTGGAACAAGTCTTGTATGTAAAAGATTGTTGTTTGAGTTAAATCTGCGAATTTTGCATTCTGCATAAATCTCTAGTATTTTAGCCGACTGATTTGTCTTTTTAATCGATTGTTTCATAGTTCAAGAATAAATTAGTCTGTTGTTTTATGTTTTAATCGATTGAAAGTGCACTAGTCTGTTGCATTTGCATCCTAACTTTCCAGTCTATTTGATTTAATTGAAAAAAGGTTTAAGCTTTCGAAAAAGTTTTATAAAGCCAATTCAATCTCCCCCCCCCCTTCTTGGCTTAAATCACCATTTCAAAACCAACATCAATGGCCTTTAAATTAAGGGGATGTTGTAATGTTCAGACACAACCTCATAACAATACAGTTTAAGCCCAAGACACTCAATAATAATAGAATTACAACACTCAACAATAATATAACACACATGCATACACACACACACACACACACTAAAACAACCCTTCAATGAGTAATGGAAACAAAATTGTCCTACCTTCAACGCCACCAAGAGCATACCAGTTCACAAAGAAAGTTATAGTTCTTCCACCCTATCAATCCAATAAACTGCAAAATAGGACGTGGGACATGCCCTATTTTTCATAGTCCTTCGTGGTTCTTCAAAATGGGTTACTTTACAACCATGACGAAAACTTTCTGAACCAACCCCACGAAACGAGAAGAAGACGACCTTTCTTTGGTGTTCTATGATATCATATGCCAATGCCAAAGCTTTGAACTTTTGCTTTCGCTACAAAAATGAGCTACTTTGAAATTACGTTTTCTAAATTTCTCAACTTTCCCACCAAAAATGACCATACGTGTGTTCAACGAAAAAAAAATTAAAAACTGCTTTAACTCAATGACACATAGAGATTGTTAAAAGTTAGTAAGAGAAATGGTGTCAAAGTATCATTATTGTCATTGCATATTTCATACTTTTGTTTCAGTAATTTGGTGGCATTAATTCTAGAGAAGTGCCAATTTTTATCAAATGTAGAGGTACCCTTCCATGTGCTTCCATTATAATAAATGTTCTCAAAACAATTAATAATAAATGAAAGAAAGAGATTAAATCGAAAACTAGAAGAAATAAAAACATATACTCAAAACATAAACATAAATTAGATATAATATTGCTATTCCATTTTCCTCTGCTGTTAGACTGATATTGATATTGAAAACTTATTTCATTTTCAAATTTTCCGTAATGTATATGTTATTAGTAATATGACAGATATGATTAATATCAAAACATGGACCACTTGTAACCTTTTCAACTTCGCGTGAGATCCAATGGCCTTTAAATTAAGGTGATGTTGTAATGTTAAGACAAACCCTCATAATAATAAAATTCAAGCCCAACACAATCAATAATAATGGAATTACTACACTCAAAATTAACATAACACACATACATAGACTCACCCACCCATGCACACACACACTAAAACAACCCTCCAATGCGAGAGTAATGGAAACCAAAATGCCCTACCTTCAATGCCACAAAGAGCATACCAGTTCACAAAGAAACTTATAGTTCTTCCACCTTGTCAATCCAATAAACTACAAAAGAAGTGATCGAGGTTGTACCTGACCAAATAAAACATTTAAATGCAGTACTTAGGAATTAACCCAAGGTCGTCTCCCAGTGACCATTTTTTTCACTCAAAGGTTCCAGATTGTAGTTCAACATAAAAGGGGGGGCGGTTAGCAGATTCATAATGTTAATCAACAGATTAAATTAAATGCAACAATGATTAAAAACGTATTGACATCCTTGATTCAAACACAATTTCACTTATCATAGGCCACCAAATTAACACCTTTGCCTTCTCTCAATCCACTAGATAATAACCCGCTAAGTGAAAGTTACAATCCAACTCCATTATGCAATTAACCAATGCACACATCCATAAATTTGTTACAGCCAAGCTACATAGATTAAGCATGAACATAACCTAACCCAAACATATGCAATTAATCTATAAATTAAGCATAAATAGATGAACCACATGCATTCCCCGAATTCAGGACAAAGCATGGCAGATTTCATAAACACAACCTCAAAGCTTCATTGCATTTTTCATCAAGGATTCAATACACGAATTTAGCTAGACATTGAAATAAGGCAATTAAATACTTCAAAACGAAATTCACAAAAACAGAACATCAAACCCTAACTTAGGTATTATTCAAACGCAAATTCAAGAGCAAAACAAAATTCTAAAGCTTTAATGGAACGAAAATCGTTGTTTTGATATAAAAACCAAAAACCTCGTACATTAGTGTTGTTCCAAGTCAATACAATTCACAAAATGAGATGCCCAAGATAGCAAATGAGTTCAAAATGTAAAACTCACGTTGGATGTTGTCAAATGTGCATAAAAAGGGTAAAAACTAGTGCTAAAACGTGAAAAACGAAAGAAGGCACCTCCATGGTCACCCACCAAAGCTTCAAAACGTGAAAATGGAGAATGGAGAAGACAAAAGTTCAGTTGTCACCCTAGAAGACCTAAAAATCTTGTAGTCACATCAATTTTTCCACTCCTATTTACAAAAATGCCACTCAAGGCTGCAAAATTACAAAACTATCATTCTGGTCGGTAGAATTACAAAAATGCCACTATGGGCTGAAATTGATAGCCCAATGACGTGGACAGGCTTACTAACATGGCGTAGATGTGGCAATGATGTGGAAATCATGTAACATCCCGGTCGCATATTACGAATTTAAAAAAAAATAAATTAAAGTAAGAAATTAAAGTCTTATTAATTATAAATCCATTTCCCAAAAACGCAAGAAATTTTAAAACTTTTATTTCACCATGATAGTAACTGAAATCCAAATGAGTAAATATCCATTATAAAATTAAAGTATGATAATATAAGAGTTTACAATTGACTTAAAATCATAAAACATAAATCCATGATGAAATATCCCAAGTCTAGCCCCTCTCCAGCTCTACACCTCACCAGATCCACTTGCCACATCCTATGCTCACGTATACTGCATATACGATCATCGCCAAACACAAACAGATAAGGTGAGCTTAACAGAATAACGCATATAAATATATATACACATATAAAACACTTATATATTTATGTCATGCAATCACACCAAAGGAATCCCATCCTTTGATTTCATACCACATGGCCACAACCATGTTATTCGTGTTCTACATCTTCTAGTGACAACTTCAAGATGACTTGCTGCCATACCTATCGGCCACAACCGATAGAGCACGTGCAGGAAACCATTGTTACGGATCATACACCGTAACGCCAGGTGAAGTTCCCAAATACGAACATAGTTCGCAACGTTCCAAGACTACCAAACTCATCAGCTAACTATTGAGGAGGGCAATCTATTTGGACCCATCCATACTGGCCACAACCAACACACTCATACTGGCAACACTCGCCAACCCGAGCTCAACTCAAGGGTTCCTCGTGTTTATCCGCCTTTCCGAGCTCAACTTGAGGGATGCCATTCCAAGCTCAACTTGAGGAATGCCACGTGCTTAACCCCTATCGCGAGCTCAACTCAAGGGATACGTTCTGAGCTCAACTCAAGGAACACCAGCAACCCACCTATAAAGCATCATTGTAGCCTTGTAGATCACGCACGTCCAAAGTGAAACATCAACACTGCTGTAGTATAATCGCCTGGCGGGGGACACATACCTTCAGGCACTGCCGCTTCCAGACCGCCTAGCGGGCCGCCAAGCGCCTCTGATGCTACTGTTTCCACAAGTATCGCCTGGCAGGACAACCCTTACCGCCAAGTGCCACACTTTCAATACTCTACTGGTTTTGTAGCTATCGTCTGCGGTCAAACACCACCACTAGGCGATTCACTAGTACTTACGCATTACTGGTTTTTAAGCACCCAAAACAAGGTAAAAAATCTATCATACTCTTAGAAATAAGCATATCCGCAATCAAGAATATAGGCTTCCAGAAATCAACATGATTCACATGCATAATCTCCACTTAGATGGCTTAATCATACGTGTACACAAGTATCACCATATATCATATGCATCAATGCAATTAATATTGACACACATGAATTCACCAATAACCAATTCTCCATA
>Ga0209389_1006069_pt1 | contig 10435 bp, 7 predicted proteins | sample CowpearedBW_FD_187526 | JGI IMG/M metagenome (GOLD analysis project Ga0209389, IMG submission 187526) | Root nodule microbial communities of legume samples collected from California, USA - Cow pea red BW (SPAdes) (version 2) | ecosystem: Host-associated > Plants > Roots > Nodule | place: USA... | reverse complement strand
ATTTTATTATATATTTTATTTATAGTAAATGAAAATATATGTATTATTAAAAGTAAATATAATTTTAAATTTATAGTAAAAATAGTATTATAATTATTTACTAAAATTAATAGTAAAATTAGTAAAATAATTATTTTAATTTAAAAATATACTATTCGTTAAAGAGTAAAATTAAATAAATAATGTAAATATTAAAAAAAATTATAAAATTATACTATGCATTAAAAGAAATTAAAATTAAATAAATTAAATTTAAAATTAAATTTATTAATAAAATATCGTGAGACTTACAAGGTGCATGCACCAGTACAATACAAAGCAACATACTGTATTAAAATAAAATATTAATTTGGATTGCTGTAATGAAAATCCAGCTCTGCATGGATAGCTAGGGAACAAATTCAATGCCTTCTGAAACTGTTCTTCCGCCGCATCAGGTTCTTGCCATATTAAGTTATTAATAAAAACAAAAATTGATAATAAACTTCATAATTTCTTAAATTAAAAATTGAAAAGCTGAATATTTTGTACTGATTCATGAGCTCAACCGTCAAAAAACTGGTGCCGATGCCGCCGCTTCCAGCAGCGGTACTTGGCGGTGGATGTGGAAGGTAATCGGAGAGATAGGAAGAGTACAATACAAGAGGAAATTGTTGTGAAAGGTAACTTTCAAAGTACTTTTATGTATCAAACAAACACAACTTTTGACATTTATGCAAGTATTCCTTGGTTCGTTTTACAAATGAAGTAAAATTTGATGTTGATACCAAAACAGAAAGTGTGAAATTAGTTTCCTGTCACCTTCGTTTCACCCTGTAATCACAGTGCAGATTCGGATCATAATTTCATTCATTGCAAAAAAAAATGGTTATTTAAGGATCAAATCGTTCAGTAGAAAACCATTTCCATTCCCATGGCCACCGAAAACCCTGTCGACGAGGTTGTGTGCGTGACCGGCGCCAACGGTTTCATCGGTTCGTGGCTGGTTCGAACCCTATTGGAGAACCCAAACCATAGATACACCATCCACGCCGCCGTCTTCCCCGGCTCCGACGCCTCCCATCTCTTCACCCTCCACCCCGCCCCCGCCTCCCGTATCACCGTCTTCCCTGCCGACCTCCTCGACGCCGCCGCCATTTCCCGCGCCGTCGCGGGATGCTCTGGCGTCTTTCACGTCGCGTCCCCCTGTACGCTGGAGGACCCCGCGGACCCTCAAAGTGAGCTTCTAGAACCCGCAGTGCGGGGCACGCTGAACGTGCTCGAAGCCGCGAGGAGCGCGGGCGTGCGGCGTGTGGTGCTCACGTCCTCGATCTCCGCGTTGGTGCCGAACCCGGGGTGGCCGGCGGGAAGGGTAGTGGACGAAGAGTCGTGGACGGACGTGGAGTTCTGCAGGGCGAGGGGGAAGTGGTACCCTGTGGCGAAAACGATGGCAGAGAGGGCGGCGTGGGAGTTCAAGGGCGGTGTCGAGGTGGTGGCGGTTCTGCCGGCGACGTGTCTGGGTCCATTGCTGCAGCCGGAGCTGAACGCGAGCTCCGGCGTGCTGCAGAGGCTGATGATGGGGTCGAGGGAGACTCAGGAGTATCACTGGTTGGGTGCGGTGCATGTGAAAGACGTTGCTAAAGCTCATGTTTTACTCTACGAAACTCCCTCTGCTGCTGGTAGATATCTCTGCACCAATGGTATCTATCAGTTTTCTGGTTTTGCTGACTCTGTCTCTGAATTGTACCCTGAATTCCCAATCCACAGGTTTGATTCTTTGCTCCTTTTCTGTATAAGGTTCCTAACAGGTTTATATAGAATGCATTTTTAAGTTTTATTCGTGTAAAGCTACCAAATTCTCTGAGCAAGAACTACATGCAGGTTCCCAGAAGAAACACAACCTGGTCTGGTTCCATGTAAAGATGCAGCAAGGAGACTAATAGAGTTAGGCCTTGTCTTCACACCAATACAAGATGCTGTGAGAGAAGCAGCGGAGAGCCTTATAGCTAAAGGCTTCCTTCAGCGCTCACCCTCACAGAGTAATTAGTTTTTCTCGTCTGCAAAAGTGATTATCTTGATACAAGGGAGAGGTAATAATGGATTATGTCAAGCTTATCAAGGTATAAGTAGAGTAATTTATATCTTATTTTGTTATATTGATGCTATATCAAGGTTTTTGTAACTTAGTATAGTGTTGTCACAATGTTCATTTTATAAACATGGATTAGATTATGGTTTGGATTTAATTCCTTTAAAATAAAGATGTGTGTTAGGTGAAAAGTGGGAGTGCATTTATCTTGATTTGAATTAACTTACTACGTAATGCAGTGTCAAAATTAAGAATAGATATACTCATGTCACTTGATCCACTTTCCCTGAGAAGATTCAATCTTAGGAAAACCTTTGTTAATTGTTTATAACATCCCCAAAACCTACGATCATATGAAATTCAACAGGATTCTGGTTTTAGCAATATGATAATATAAAAGGGCAACATTATATAATCAGTCTTTTTATTTGACCGAAGAAGTATTATGCAAGAGAAAGATTATACATGAAGTCAAATCTACTTCTAAAGTGAAATAGTTTATAAAGAATCTGGGAATCTGGGAGTCATTTTCCACTTGCAAGTTTTCGAAACATTTGCAAGATGAGAATGACCATGTAAACAATAGTAATAATAGTCTAGATAATCCCCAGTGGAAAAGTTGTAAGACGTAGCTTGTGGTTGAAATGTTCCATACTTTGTAATTTATGTTGCAGTCTCCCATTTTTTGATATTTGCATGTTGACTAAGGAGGTCTCATAAATGCAATTTCCATTGATTACGGTGAAGTCCTTATCAGCACTTTTAATATTTAAACCATTAAACTAGAGGGGCTTTGTAGGCGTTCACCTCTAATCTTGAATCATAATTCCGTTAAATCAAGTTGCTATTCATATATGAAAACGATAGTTAGTTTGTCATAGGCTTTTACTATGCTCATGTATATACGAATAAAAGCATACTGTCAAATTATAAAATTTTTGCGTACAAAAACGACTGTGTAGAATGCTAAGATAAAATTGAATTCACTGTTGCTTTTAGACCCTGTTCTCGTCAATAATGGCTCCAGCTAATAATAAGAATAAATTGATGGAAGTATTTTTGTATAACGTTGAAGGCAAAGAAGGAAAATTCAGGGGAACAAAACGCTGTTTTTTTATTATGTAGTAATTCTAATTGTAATTATAATAATAATATAGTAAAAAGGAAAGAACCCCTCTTTCGTTCATTCGACTGATTGAACTGCAAACTGAAATTGGTTCGAAGAAAATATAAAAGAAGCATATTGTAGATCATTGTTAAGACCAGTAAAACATATGCAAAAGGGGACAACCTCCCATCCTTTATTGTTTGACAGAAGAAAGAACAAAGACATTGGAACAACTTATATTTCCAAAACGAAGTTCAAAAACCTTTCTTGATAACCATTTTTGAGAACATGCTAACTTGCAATGAATTCTTCATAAAACTTTGGTAATGAACTCAGAAATAAACAACTCAACCAAGGAGAAATAATATATAATAGGAAACGACATCTGCGATCAAATCTTTCGAGCAACCAAATTATCTGTTAAAATGTGTTTAGTAATGTGGCGTTGATATCGAATTCCAGGCCACAAAAAATGAGCTTGTGGGCGAGATCCGCAGATGGTGGTAAAGTAACAAGAACACGCAGGGGCTACAATTTCCCTACCATTAAGGGTCAAATCACGAGGCAGGTTTTAGTATTTACATTCCTAGAACGTCCACTCCGGCGCTTCACAATGACCAATGTTCATGTTCCACTGCTACAAACATGTACAGAACGTGGAACTATTTTCCCACCTTGGATCTGCATATCATTAAATTCCCTCCTTAAATTACACAAATTATTTGTTCACTTGCACATCTTTTTGTTCCTTTCTCTTCTAAGCCATTATGGGAAACGAAGCTCATGACCAACAATACTCAAAAAAGTTGCAAGCATTTGCTCACAGCCAAAAGCACAAGCTGAAGCCTATTATGCTACTCATACTCACCAACCTTGCCACCATTTACATCTTCACTGGTCCATTTAGTTTCTTGTACCACTCCTATACAAGTCCTGGTGACTCAAACTCTATCTTGCAGGAACTCAACTCCACCAAAGCTCAACTTGCTGCCACTCACTCACTCTTGTCTGAACTGCACCACAGACTCAACTCCTCTAACTTACTTGTCCAGGCACTGCTTATCGACCTTACGCGTCAACAAGAAAAGCAATCCAACAGTGCTGATCAGAATCAAGTGAGTAGGAAGTTATGGAATGATGAGCTTAGTTTTGCACTTGGCCCTCACAAGCTCCCTTTTGGGTACTCACCAATGATAGGGTCAGATGAGATTCACACACCTGTTGCAGCATTCTGCATGCAGCTCCATGAGGAGTTAAACCGATATATGAAGTATGAGATTGGAGGGGAGTGCCCTATGGATTATGAGCTTGCACAAAGGCTCATGCTCAAAGGGTGTGAGCCTCTCCCTCGTAGGAGATGCCACCCCAAGTCTCCTGCAAATTATGTGGAGCCAACACCTTTGCCTGAGAGCCTCTGGTCAACCCCACCAGACACCAGCATTGTATGGGAGGCTTATGCTTGTAAAAGTTATCAGTGCCTTGTTGACAGAAAGAACAAGCCTGGCTCATACAACTGCAAGAGTTGCTTTGATTTACAAGGGGAAGAGAGGAGTAGGTGGATCTTTGATGATGGTGGACTTGGTTTTGGAATAGACCAAGTTCTTGCAACCAAAGCTGCAGGGACAATTCGAATTGGACTTGACATTGGTGGTGGAACAGGAACTTTTGCTGCAAGGATGAGGGAAAGGAATGTGATCATCATCACTAGCACACTGGATTTGGATGGTCCTTTCAACAACGTCATTGCATCAAGGGGTTTGGTACCGATGCATATTAGCATCTCTCAAAGGTTTCCATTCTCTGACAACACACTGGACATTGTACACTCCATGGATGTGTTGAGTAATTGGATACCAGACACAATTCTTGAGTTTGTACTATTCGATATATACAGGGTGTTGAGGCCAGGTGGTCTGTTCTGGCTTGATCATTTCTTTTGCTTTGCGTCACAACTCAATAAAACTTACGTGCCTATGTTGGATCGAATTGGATTCAATAGATTGAGGTGGCACGTTGGAACCAAACTTCATGGTGGGGCTCACAAGAATGTGTTGTACATTTCATCCCTAATGGAGAAACCAATGACTTGAGGTAAGTGTATGAATGCATAAGATTACTTAGGGAAGTTTTTCTTTTATCACCTTGCGAGAAAATGTTAAGATCTTGACTAGAATGGAAGTTCTTCTAAATTTATATTGTACTGTTATCAAGATAACTAGTACTTCACTCCTACCAATTTCTTGCACTTGTGGTGACTGTAGTGAGTTTCATAATCTTCCAACCAAATTATGAGCAACCAGGACAATAGAACTGATTAATGACGATAAAGGTTTTGATACTTGGTGGCTAAGTACTGCAGGTTTTATTTTTGTTGAACTGAGACATTATCAAGAAAACATGTGGTGCCACTTATTTACAAATTAAGTAAATATTCTTTATTAGAAGTAAATTTTATGCATCCATTGATTAGATTACAGATGGTGTAAAAGAAAAGCCATTGAAATCATTCATAAATTGACAAACAAACCACGCCCATATACAAAAAAAAGGGTCTATATTCGTATGCTCCATATCCGAACCTATATTCTTTCTACATTTCACATCTTTAGAGGGAGAGAGAAGGAAAATAAATGATCTAAAAAGGAAACATGAACCATGATACAGACTTATACTTTGAAGCTAATAACTACCACAAACTCTAATTCTAAATTTCTACTTTACTTTTTTGGCCTAGAAATGCTAATAAACAAACGCGTCTTGACTTCAATCTTGAGAAAAATACTTAACTTAACTATGCTCACTTGTTGAATACAAATTTTCTGCACTTGAAACAACAGATTCATTGCTGTAAAGGTGGTCTTGTTGGGAACTCACTATACTCACCTCATGAAATCTATGACTGGATGAAGAGGATGCCGCTAATTCAGATGTTAGGTTCAAACCGAGAGATCGCAACATTTCTTCAATTTCTTTAACCACTTCACTCATTGTGGGCCTGTCGACTCCTGAATCTTGAAGACACTCCATTGCAAGGTCAACAAACTTCTCAAAACCCTGCAGTGTTGATCCTGAACAAATGGCTGGATCAATAATTTCGTGAAGACCATACAAGTCTTTTGTCTTATCTATTGTATTCCTGACCACTTTCACAATGTATTTCCCTCGTTCTATTGGCCTTTTTGCAGTAATTAGCTCCAGCACTAGCACTCCAAAACTATAAACATCACTCTTTTCAGTCAACCGCTGACTAGTATAATAATCTGGATCCAAGTAGCCCTGCATCAACAAATTGAACTCATTCTCATCAGTCATCACTAAAGTTCAATGAGATCTTCTTCAAGGAAAAAGATTTTAAACTAGATTTTGCTCCAGACAGATGATGTGTTTTCCATGTCTTGGTATGTGTTGCACTAAGAGCTTAGATGCTTACATAAACTCATGAGAATTCTCAATTCAGAAAAAAATTACATTAAAATTATTTTAAAACTCTGCAAAAGCATGCAATAAATGATATTCTACCTGCATGTATTTGAAAACTTTCAATCAGTTATTTGGCTGCTTATTTTATAGCAAAAACTCGTAGAAGATATATATTTACAAACCATTGTTCCTTTAACTTGAGTGGTAACATGATCATCATCATCTAAGATGGACTTAGAGAGACCGAAATCAGAGACTTTAGCATTATAGTTCTCATCTAGCAAAATGTTGTTTGACTTGATGTCCCTGTGTATAATAGGGGGATCAGCATGTTCGTGAAGATAAGCCAAACCCCTGGCAGTACCAAGGGCTACTTTCAGCCTTCTGCTCCAGCTCAACGTGATTCCACGTTTCCCTGCATATATCATATGATTGTTATTACTATTGGGTATCAGACCAGCAGCACAAACACTCAACTAAAATAGAGATGAGAAAAATAACACCGACAATAAGCAAGTCAAAATCAACTCACCAATATACTCAAATCCTATCCCTAGTGACTTTGAGCCTATAATAACCCATCAAGTTTCAATTCCTTGAATCCTTAACAAGCAACCATGCATTAAGTTCAAGAGTGTTAAGATTACTAATGAATCATGTTCTATTCCTAGATACAAGCTCTATTAGGTATTTAATTTTAGTTCTAGGTTCAAAAGAGATTTTTCAACACCTCCAGAATCACAAATCATGCATGGATGTCCAAACCAAAGCAAGCATTAAGCTTGGAATTCAAATACTAACATTGAAATGAAAAAACCTATGTATTAACAACACAAATTACACAAGAATTCAGTTTATTACATCTAATATCAACAATTAGGATTAGCTCTCCATGGTGGAGAACCTAACATTTACAATTAGAAGGGGAAAAAATGGAAACCAAAAAGAAGATGCAAATCCTCTCCCAAGGTTCTTGGTAGCCACTCCATGCTCCAATTGCGCCTTTCATTTACATTTCCATCTCCCAATCGCAACCCATCTTCCTCTCCAACCCCAAAAGGGGGAAAAACCACTATGAATGGAGGAGAAGACCCAAGGAGGAGTGGGAGAGTTTCCCAACACCCCTAGCAACTTCCAAAAGGCTCTCCAAGCATCCCAAAAGTGTTTCTCTATCGTGCAAAATGAGAAATCTCCAAAACCCTCGCGAGAAACATGTTTAAATATCCATTTTCGACATATCAACATTGTCACCGCCTGGCGCCATCTCAGTAAAATTGTGAAACAGGCAACTCCAGGGAGTCACCGCTTGGCGGCATTCCTCCACCGCCAAGCGCCGCTGGCCACTGCCTAATCACCGCCCGACGGTAGGTTTTACAAATTGAATGGCGCTCAACCCCACTTTTTCACCACTCAGCCTTGCGGGCGCTCAGCCTCACTTGCCACCGCTTAGCCTTGTGAGCGCTCAGCCTCACTTTCCACCGCTCAACCTTGTGCAATTTAACAACATACTGTACTTGAAGCATTGGGCGTGATTCCGGTGGCGCTCGACGCGAGTATTTACTTCAAATTGATCTTTTCTTTTCCAAAACATGCTCCCTCGAGTTCTTATTTGTTTTCTTCTGCCACAAATGCTTCCTATTAACTTATTTAACCCTCTCAAAATAGAGATTATAGGTAAAACCATCATAAAATAACTAAAATACAAAATCGTACAAAATACATTAAACTTGAAAATATAACAAGATAAAAACTAGAAAAAGAGTTGATTTATTCATGAAAATAAACACGCAAAAATAGGTAAAAATTGACGTTATCAGGAACTCACAGGCGGTACCCCTTCACATTGTCAGCATAGCCCAAACACTTAATTTTCCCTAGTTTCCAGTTCTACTCAAGCTTTGGATTCCTTGAACTGGTAACAACACATTTGACTTCCTCTTGACATAGTACACCCACGATCTTTTGGAGTAAACTTTGATCCTCCTAGGGATAACTCCGGTGATTCCTTCACATCAGAATGAACCAAGTCTTCTTGTGTTTTCTTTTTCTAGTAGTCAAAAATCTTCGATCTATGTTTGTTGGCTTATCACACAGTGCTCATTGCTCACGTAGAGGTAAAATAACCTTCTTGAGCCCGAGTAAGAGATTACGTTCCGCCTAGATTTGCAAACTTGGCTCTGACTTATACCCAAGTCTACGATGTCACATCAACACCACTTCTTCTTGACTTGTCGATGCAACCATTGCATTAGCTTCCTACAACGTATCTCCCATAAGCACATACACATCTGCCATGATCTTCTGAGCTTTCATGACTTACCAAATCTCCTCTCTTCTTCACAGAATACCTCCATCCTCCAAGGTACTTGCCATACAACCTTGTGAGGTTGATGCCTCAAAGTTCTTTCCTCCATTCTTCCCGTGTCGACAATCTTTCTTGTCATGTTCTCTCTTGCCACAATGGTAGCATTTGAGATGCTTCTTACTTTGAGATCTATCATGAGACTGACTCCCATTAGATCCAAACTCTGTTGATCTACCTCTCATCATCACCAAAGCCTGCGTTTGGTTTGAACTTTCCATCATATCTACTATGTTTCTTCACCTGGATTCTTCTTTAAGAATTGCTTCGGCGACATCCTCAAAGTGTAGACGACCTTCAATATTATTATTTGTAATATTGATGATGAGTTGATCATAAGAGTCAGGTAAACTCTACAATAGAAGCTCCATGCGTTCATTTTCAACTATGTTGAAATTTGTCGCTGATAGTTGGGCAAACAAAGTGTTCAAGTGGTTGATGTGGCCTGTCACCATCGTGGACTCACTCATTCAAAGAGTGTAGAGTTTCCTCTTCAAGAATGTTATCATGTGAAGAGACTTTGCCTCATAATTTTATGATGGCATCCCTCTTCAAGAATATTCTTGTGTGAAGAGATTTCGCCTCATATAATTTTATGAGGGCATCCCAAATCTCCTTTGCTATGTCTTTGTCTACCACATTGGATACTACCGAATCTGCCATTGCTAAGTACAAATTCACAATGGTGTTGTTGTCAATTTTTTTCCACTTTTGATCCATCATTTCTGCAGGTTTTCCTTCAATTGCAACTATGCAATTGTCCTTTCTCAAAGTTGCCTTCATCTTTAATTTCCTCCACAACGAGAAATTATTCCCGTTGAACCTCTCCATGTCATATTTTGTGGCCATAGTTTTTGAAACCAACTTATGCCCAAGCCCATGCGGGTTTTCCTTCAATTGCAACTATGCAATTGTCCTTTCTCAAAGTTGCCTTCATCTTTAATTTCCTCCACAACGAGAAATTATTCCGTTGAACCTCTCCATGCCATATTTTGTGGCCATAGTTTTTTAAACCAACTTATGCCCAAGCCCATGCCCCGTTGAAAGAAGAGAATAGAAAATGGGATGTGTGGTGTGTTAAATGGGGGGGAGGGGTGGGGGGGGGGGGGCATGTGGTTTCTTTTATAACTACCAAGCCATGCCCCCAAGGATGTTCCCACCTATGTGGGACATCTTTCTTCAAATTACTTATAAGGTACATTAGATACCGAGTTATGAATTTGACATATGTTATTTAAGCAATCATTTACAGATTTGAATATAATATTTATAAGAATAGAAACACTGGAACTTGGATTTGAGTAAGTTAATTATTATTTCAGAAGCAGATATAGTTTAGTGCCTTGTCAATGTCCTCTGGATGAAGCTTAGGAAACATGAATAGTGAGCACTGGCCAAAAGATGAATGTATGTAATGCAGGGAAAATATTCCATACTAATAATACTCATATAATATGTGATGTAACTAATAAACTGG
>Ga0209389_1006064_pt1 | contig 10438 bp, 6 predicted proteins | sample CowpearedBW_FD_187526 | JGI IMG/M metagenome (GOLD analysis project Ga0209389, IMG submission 187526) | Root nodule microbial communities of legume samples collected from California, USA - Cow pea red BW (SPAdes) (version 2) | ecosystem: Host-associated > Plants > Roots > Nodule | place: USA... | reverse complement strand
AGATTTTTTAAGGTACATCACTCTCAATTCCTTCATCTCTTGATTTAGTTTTTTTCAATTTTCATTATTTTTTTTAATCATAAAAAATATTTTTTCCCTTTCTTTAGTGTATGCCCGGTCGCTCGCGTCGCATGACATCCAATTTAGACTTTTGTTTTTTCTAAAAAATATATATAGATGATCTAAAAATAAAAATGGCTTTTTTTGTTTACTCTTTTATATCTATTTGGTTGTCCACGTCGCAATGACATCCACAATTACTTTAAAATAACTTTAAAAAATATTAAAAATTTATAAATGATTTAAAAAATAAAAATAAAAGATTATAAAAAAAGAATTTATTTCAAGTGTCTGTCTAGTTGCTCGCATCGCATGACACCAATTTTAAAATAATGCTAAAATTTAAATAAAATGGTTTTCAAAATTATAAAACAAATTAAATCATTTTTCAAATAATTTTCCAAATATTTTTTCATAAAGAACTACGCAACCCTGATTCTCCATTGTAAATGGAGATAGGTAGAGCAAGGATTAATCCTAGTCGGGCCTAAAAAATAATTTTTTTTCTTTTGTACATCCTTTTATTTTATTTTTTGGGAAAAATAAATATTTTGAAAATCATATCATTTTGCACATTTAATTAAAGGTACCGTCTTAGGACGGACGTTGTGGGGGTGCTAATACCTTCCCCATGCTTAACCGACTCCCGGACCCAAAATCTGGTTTTTGCGCAGACCTTGTTTTATCTTTTTTGGTTTTTTTTTGTAGTTTTCCATAATAAACTATGGTGGCGACTCCAAACTCTATTTTTTTTTTTCAAATTTTTATTTTTGGTTCGTCGTCCCGGTTTCGATTGCGACAATGGTCTAAATGAAAAAACTTAAGTCAAAGATAATGACTAATAGGCAATATTCTTGACATATTTTCAAGTTTAACAATCCAATAAAAACTAATTTAAAGAATATTTTTTTTCTATTTTTTCCAATAGATATTAAGGTAACTAACTATTTATAAATAATTCAGAACCATTAATGCTGCTTATCCAACAATCTCCAACACAAACCTTCACCGATTACTAACATCATGGAAATGTTGTTGCTAGCAAAAATTAAGCATTTTAACAACTGAATACAACCAGAGATGCAGTCAAAATTAAGATATATCACAATTCGAGTAGTAAAATTTTGAAGTCCTATTACAAAAACATGGTGAACATAAACCATCAAGAAAAAAATTGAAACAGAGAAAGTTGTATCACAATGACATTGTCGATGAAGTTAATAATTGATCTAGAATGAGTTCAAATCAAACTAAATAATAAAATAACGATTAACAACTCTAATAAAACTTATAATTTACTATAATGACTCAAACCTAACAGCCCTCTAAAAAAACTTGTGATAAACATACCTTCTGTTGATCTCTCCCGAAAACTGCTTATGATGGCTAGCTTTGTCTTGCATCAAGAACTGCAAGGAAAAAATAACTAAAGCTCTTTAGTTAGCCACCAATATTTGATAAAATACGCATTAAAGAAGTTAAGAATGTGTTTGTGCTTCATTCTTAATCATGATAAGTTTATCATTTATTGGTATTATTATTACCTTGACAACCAACGTCTAAACCCCAACATACTTAATTATCTATAACACAACCTTTCATCGGTTACCAACAATACAACTGCAAGTAGTTAACACCTGGAATTTGCTATGAAAACATATTGGAAATAATTTGTTAAATAGCTCAATTTAATTTCTAGTTGCAACTTTCTAAAACGTCTACATTCTACAAATTATCAACATATTGAACAGAGAAACAAGATAAAAAAAGTAGAGTAAAACAACTTTATGAAATTCAACTACAGAAGTGTAAGACCCATGAAATTTAATCAAATAAATAAATAAATAAATAATAAATGCAGAAAGTGGGAGCCTTAATGGCATTTAATACTAACATGTATAATGTGGAAAAGTACTAGCTTAAATGGTTAAAAGTACTTGATTGTGTGAGAGGACTTGGGTTGAAGTCCTATGTATGTCGTTTATGTGCTATTTAATTTATTATTATTTTTAATAATATACTTGATTATGATGAGTGATAATTTAATCCTATATTTATAAGAATTATCACGAAACATGAATTGGTTAAATGGTTGTGAATTTATTTGACATTGTTATGATTATGGGTTCGAATCATGTAAACTCTCTTTTTGCTAAAATTCTTTTTGGCATAACCGTGAAAGAGTAGAAACCCTAGTCATCTAAGAAGGCACAAGCTGAAGGGGATTACGAAACCACCATAGAACCAATATTGAATGATCATTAAGCTAATTTTAATAGAAATTTGTTTAATTATCATTAAGGCTAGTCAAGCAAGATTAAGGCAGCTGAAGGGGATTGCGAAACCACCATAGAACCAATATTGAATGATCATTAAGCTAATTTTAATAGAAATTTGTTTAATTATCATTAAGGCTAGTCAAGCAAGATTAAGGCAGCTGAAGGGGATTGTGAAACCACCATAGAACCAATATTGAATGATCATTAAGCTAATTTTAATGGAAATTCGTTTTATTATCATTAAGGCTAATCAAGCAAGATTAAAGTGATCAATTAAGGGTGAGAGAAAGGTTTGTTGGGGCTGTCATTGGTGTATTCGTATAGCAAAGTGGTTTTAGAGTAAACACTATATTAGTGAGTGAGATAAGGAGCTGAAAGGAAAGGAAAGCAAGGGAAGCCATTGTTGAGCAAAGAAAGAACTCTAGAATTCTTGAAGTGTAGCAAGGAATCCAAGTTAGGGGAGCTGAAACCGTACCTTTTAATTCGTATTGTTAATTGCATGAAAAGTATGATAAAATGAATGTGTAAACTTTGTCTATTTTGTGTAATTTTGTGTTTTCTGGAATTTTTCAGAAACCGCCTGGCAGGTGATGAACCACCGCCAGGCGACTCATCCTTTTTCTAGGTTATTTTTGGGTTCCAAAGATGGAACCGCCTGGCGGCACGAGCTTGCCGCCATGCGACACGTGGTTGCGCACCCAGTTTCTGGGTTTTTAGCATGAACTATCTAGCGGTGAGGAACACCCGCTAGGCGACGCGACTTGTTTCGCGTATTTTTTTATTTTTGTACACTTCTGGGTGGTTGATAAATGGGAAAACGAATATTTTCTGTTAGCTAAGCATATGATATTGATAATTGTTGAAAAATGTCTTGATTATGAGTAGGACAAGGGATTTGAGATGATTATGGTGTAATTCCAAATTAGGGTTTGAATAATTGGGAAATTTTTGGGTTTTGGAATAAATTACAATGGGAATTGAAATAGAAGTAATTAGTTCTATGATAATTAAGACATGTGTGCCATTAATCGAATTAAGATTGGATGAATTGGTGAAAAGATAGTGATGGTGACCTTGAGTTGTAGGTGTAGAAATTCTAGGTTCTTTTTCAGAAAGGCATGCACCGCCTGGCGGCACGAGTTCTGCCGTCAGGCGCCATCGTAGTGCAGACAGGTATTGCGTGATCACGAGGTGTAATGTGGAGTTGGAGAAATCTGTGGATAAATTTGATCATGAGAGAAGATTTGGGAATCTGTAGATCGAGTTAGTGGCTTAATATGTAGGGATTAATAGAGAGAAATGATGCAACGTGTGGTTAGATAAGAGAAAAAGGCTAGAATATAATAATTAAGTAGAATAATGTAACTAGGAAATGACTTAGAGGGAATTGGCTTAGGTTACTCCGTAGGAGAGGACTGGTTTGGAAATGAAACGAAATGGAGTTATAGCAAAAACATTATGGTAAAGTATAATTAGTGGCAAGGTGACAGGGGTAGGGATTCTCAATTGCTGGAATTATACAACCATTGGTAGTCCTAGTTTATGAAAAATCTGAAGGTAAGTTGTAACCCAAAGAGTAATGATATGATTATTATATGTAGTGAGTACAAGAGCTAAGGTAGTGCAATACAAATCATGGTGAGCTGGGAAAGTACCTGATTGTGCTTAAGGTTAGGGGTGATGAATTGGATAGTGTGGAACTTGGTTAAGAGTGTGTCAAACTAGTAAATCATGCGTTACTGGTGCAACGCCTGACGGTAGGTTTGGAATCGCCAGGCGATAGTTGTAGTTTCAGAGAGCAACATAGAGGTAAGGCGCTTGGCGGCAATGGTTGATCCGCCAAGCAATAGCTGTAAGGGAGTGGACTACAAGGCACTTGGCGCCTGGCAGCACGTGTCCCCCACCAAGCGGTCTGGAAGCCTGTTGCGCCTGGCGACTCGTATGCAGCGTTAGGCGATATTGATGAAGAAAAAGTGCTTTGCTTGATTTGGATGTGTGTTGTTTACAAGGTTTTGATGATATCTCGAAGGTCGGCTTGGTGGTGTTCCTTGAGTTATGGCTCAGAACATATCCCTTGAGTTGTGGCTCGAAATAGGGGTTAAGCACGTTGCATTCCTTGAGTTGTAGCTCGAAATGACATCTCTTGAGTTGTGGCTCGGGATGACGGATGAACACGAGGAACTCTTGAGTTGTGGCTCGGGTTGGCGAGTATTGCCAATGTAAGTGTGCACGTTATGGCGTGTACGGATGGGTCCAGTTAGATTGCTCTCCTCAGTATTAAGCTGACGATTTTGGTAGTCTTGGGACGTTACGAATGTTATTCGTATTTGGAACTCCACTTGGCGTTACAAAATGTGGTCCGTAGTATGGTTTCCTACACGTGCTCTGCCAGTTGTGGCTGGTAGGTGTGACAACAAGACATCTTGAGATACTCATTAGAAGACATAGAACATGATTGACATGGTGGTGGTCATGTGGTATGGAACCAAAGGATGAAATTCTTTTTGTGTGATTGTGATATATATGTCTGTATATGTGATTATTTTAATTGTTAGCTCACCCTATCTGCTTGTGTTTGGTGATGATCGTGTACGCGATACACGAGAGCAGATGATGTTGTAAGTGGATTTGGTGAGGCATAGAGTCGGAGCGGGGCTAGTTAGGAGAGGATTTTCTCAAAGTTTTATTATTTTATGTATTTTAAGGATTATATAAACATTTGGATTATTGAACATGGTTTCTATATTTGAATTTTATAAATTATGAATTTGAGATATTTCACAATGAAATAAATTTTTAAATTTCTCGCATTTTTGGGAAATGATGTTTTAATAAATGACGCTTATATATTATTTCTCTGTTATTATTTAAATTTGTAATATCTGGTCGGGATGTTACAAGAAGCACCTTCATCTTCAAATAATGATCTTCCTCAATAGAATACTCGTATGTTTCCAACAAATAATATTAATTGTTGCATTTTCAACTAAGAAAAGTTTATATAGAAACAAAAGATAAAATGTTACTTAATTTCATTTATTTCATGAAACTAAATACTAAAAATGTCAAATCTATAATTATTACGGTAGCTATATCAGACCTCGTAACTGTGTGAAAAACAAAGACTCCAATTTCCTACACAGGTTTAAAGAATGAATCTCACATCCTAAAATTAAGTATTTCATTCAAGCAAAAGGGGTTTACAAGAGAAATTTCAGTATTTCAAAACCTTCGGTTCATTTAAGCATGAGCCTAGTGTCAAGATAAATTAATTGTTTATCTAACTTGCGAGTTTAACTCAATAAAGTTCAGAATAACACTGATTTAGAGAGTACATGTATAGAAAATAGTTTGCCTTTCATTTGTTGGCCTCATCTGAGAATAGAATATCGAAATACATAATTATGGACTATAATTAAGATTCAGATCAAATTACCAAATCTACACTATAAAGTCTAACAATACATCTCTGATGTAAAAGTTAAGTTCATTATGATCACATTTTTCACATTTCTTGTTGATTTGTGAAGAAATAATACATATTTTTAGAGAAGAAACAATAACATTTTACCAGTGGTTGAATATCACTAAATAACTTAGTTGAAAACATAAAATCAAAGGTGATAAGTGATCTAAAAAGTATATATCAAAGACAATGCTTAAACTAAAAAGAAAGATGGAGCTCGTTGAAATAAAGATACTAATTGAAAATGAGTTACTAAATAAAAATGATCTTTTGTCCACTTTTTGAAATAAAGATAAGGTTTTCATTGAAAAAAGTTTATACAACATTCAACTTTGAAGAAAGTAACACATCTTTGGATAGAGCAAGTGATTGTACTAACCTACATTCCATGCCAACTTTACCCAGATTCCATGTTAAATGTAAAATGAAAAACCGAAAAACATAAACAAAAAACTAACTACAAAACAAACAATTCTAGAATCCAAATAGCTCCTAAAAATTTAAATGCGTACAAAATTTTAAATAAGTAAACAAAATTTTAAATACAATGAAAATATTAAATGATCTAAAGATAGGTAATAAATACAAAGAAATATAAATATTACCATATGTTTAAGTCATCAGTTCTTAGAGCTTGGAGTGAACACAAATATCATTTCATAGGTAGCCTGAAAAAACAGGAAGACAAAAGAGAGAAGTTATGGAAGACTCCTCAAGTTGTTCATAAACAAACTATGATTGAACCATACCAATAACATAGGTGAAAGAGAACATTGATATTAACAGAAACATTAATATTAACAAAATTTATTTATTCATCAATTTTAAATATTCAACTTGACAGGTTAATCATTATTGTTGACTAATTAAGAAATGGAAGTAGATACCACAAAGAGATGGAAGAAAACTAAAAAACTAGTAGGATCTCCTAGTAGCCACAAAGAGATTTCCCAGTAGTTAATCTTTGCAAATGTAAATTGCTTGCCTGATTTGATAAACACTTGAGATAAAAATAAAATTAACATTATTTACAAAATTGTACTCACCAAAGCGTTATACAAAAAAAAATACTACTTTCATTCCACAAATATAATAAAAACATTGCATCCATGGCACAAATTACAAAATATCACATTTTTTAAGAGATGAAACAACGAAATTTAGATATTTAGGGAGTATGAAAATTTGGGAGCTCATTGTGCCTTAGAGTTGGACTTAATCTTGATGCCACGATGGTTGGAAACAAAAGACTTCTCCTTAACTTCCTTCTTTTATGCCCCTATAACAACTTCAAATATTGATGGCAATTCATTGATTAGGTCGAAAAGTCGTTTCTTGTCAACTATATCAAAATCGAATTTGGCTCCAAAATAAGATTCGACATGTAAAAGTTTATTCAATGAGCAACACTAATTACAAATACAAAGCATATATGATTAATGAAAACAAAATTAGGTCATTACTAATGCATAGTAGAATATTAATGAAACAAAAATAGGCCAATACTGATACCATAGTTCCTAATCCCTAAAGCTTGGACACAAATCTCATCTCATAATGCTCATAAGTAACTTGAACAACTAAATAAAAATGAATAGAAAAAAGAAAATAAAAAAATAACAAAATACAAAATGTACGCCTTTCAGTATACTAGACAAACCTATGACAAAACCAATAGATTTAAATAACTAAAACATTCAACCTACCCTTAATCAAACAAACGGGAACGTGAGCAGTAGATTGAACCCAAACCATCAATCCATTGCATTTATCAGAAGCTAATAGAAAAAAAAGAACACGTAAATAAAGCTCTCCATTCAACATCAGAAACTCAGATTTCAATTTCAAACTAATTAGTAGCCTTACCATCAATTAAATCAAACATACATTCAGTAAATTTCTAGGATCTCATTCCAAACATCTCGAAACATTCAACTCTTCAATTACATAAACCCATAAGCCTCAATAAATTCAAATTTAGCACCCAAAATACCCAAGAATTAAACAAAATCATCAATTTTCACTAAATATCACCAGTGCAGTAAGGGCTTTTGGCCCCGGTCGTTTTTGATATTCTACCCCGGTTCTAGAACCGAGGCATATTAGGGTGAGGCCAAAAGGGATGGCTTTTGGCATCGGGTGTGAACCGAAGCCATAGAGCTACTCTTCTACCTCGTTTCTACTGTGAACCGAAGCCATTGTGTCAATGGTGGCTCAGCCGCGTCCGCAATGAAGGCGTTCTCGTCGTGGTAACGTGTTCGTGGCGGTGCTCGTGGCTCGCGCGCAACAACGATTGTCAATGGTGGTTTGTGAATCTGCAGGGGTCGCGACAATGTTTGCAGATCTAGTTTTTTGATTTGCAGGTTTCGCAATCACAGATCTGGTAGAGGTGGTCGCAGATCTGTCTTGAACTTCGGTCAATATCCCTATGGTGGATATGTTCCAATCCGTCCACCATTAATGCGAAAACTAATTCCCAAGGAAGAGGATCCCGAGTACTCAAATTTCGTCATGGATCCACAGAGATACTTCTTATCAGCACTACCAAGTTTATTTCAGGCATCAAGGTTCATGGCTGTGATTGACATTGGTTCTGCACACTCACCAGACGAAGAATATATAGGAGAGAGAAACGATTTGTCCTCTTGGTTAGGAGAACCTGAGATCATTGATGCATTCAATCAATTTTCAATGGAGATGAAAGGTATTGAGATTGAGATCATAAGAAGAAACGTCGATCCAAAACTTAGAAACAGATGTGGTGAAAGTTGTTTGAGGGAAGAGAGAGAGGAAAGAGTTGCAGATTCATGGCGTCAAGAAGTAGAAGGGTTCGCGAAATTGAAACCCTAAATAAACCCTATGGCTTCGGTTCCTCTAACAACTGAAGCCATATACCCCTTTTTGGCACCGGGTCTTGTTGGACCGAGGCCAAACACCTAACGACTACTTCACTTTTTTAAAAATGCAGTCCCTTTTTGGCTTCGGGTCTTGTTGGACCGAGGCCTATAGCACTCTTTGGCACCGGTTTTGCGCGAACCGAGGCCTATAGCTATCTTTGGCTTCGGGTGTTAGCTGAACTGAGGCATAAAACTTGGTTGGAATTGCAAAAATGTCACCGCGCCATTATATGCTTCAGTTCCTGGCCAACCGAGGCATATAAGGCGAGGTAAAAAGGAAATTTTGCACTAGTGTATATTATAAAACCCAAAACACTTACCCTTAAACTTCAAACAAATACCAATGTAACATAAACAACACTTGCAAAAAGCATTAGCACATACAGAAAAATGAAACAAAATCACATTTTTGGAAAAAAGTTATAGCTAGTGTTGGACCTTTTTCAACAAAGTCCTATAACAAAAAGAGAAAGAGAAAAACCACAAGCAAAATGTAGAAGTAGAATCCACAAAGCTCTACACGGATATAAATTCACACACATACGAACCAAAATGAACAATAAAAATTACAACCATAATTAAATAGAGCTAAAAAAAACGTACATTTTTACTAAGGAAATATTGTCTCTATTTTTTATTAAGAAAATTGTAGAACAAAAATATAAACACCAACTAATAATACAAAATAAAAAAGGGTTTTAGAGAAGCCAACTTAATAAACAATTTTTTGTAGCCAAAAGCTCCTTCCTTTCGTGCCTTCAATCATGCTCTCATGCTCTTATCTCTTCCGGCACCTCAAATCCTCAATATTTTTCATAAACCTCAAAAAATAATTAGGCTTTCATAGTGATTCATCAGAAAAAAAAAACTTGCTGGATCCATAAACTTCAAAAATGGAAAAACTAATGGTACGCACCAACTTGATAGTTGATGGTCTTCTTGGCATTAATTAGGGCATCATAGTAGTTTTGAAGGGAATCAAAACCATGATAAAACCTTACACCATCAAAGGAGAAGTACCCAAGTTCAACAAAAAACAAAAAAAAGACACAAAACATCTAACAAAATCATACAACATAATAAGAATAAAAATTATCGATCAAGGCCAAACAGAAAACAAACACAAATGAAGGATTGTGCTCCTTGGGTTTTAGAAAGATAAAGAAAGGAGAAAAGAGCACTCATATGGGAAGACTGTTTTGGATTTCAAATACGGAACCATGTAAAAGAGAGTCGAGAAACATTCTCAACTACACTTTTTGCCGTTGGTGATTATGTGCTACAAAGACCAATTTGCCAGTCAGTCTCCAAAACAAAGACAGGGATTGGTAAACACAACAATAATGAAATGACAAAAAAAAATCACATTTTAGGATAGCTGCCATGATTTTAAATATGAGTATTTGAATAATATCCCTATTAATTTATTTTCTTAGTATTTCCGTAGATTATGATGATGGGTCATGTTATATATTTATAGGTTTAGAACATGTTGTGGGGACATACGGAAGAAATAAGACTGCTGAAGGGTGGTCCAAAAACTACTATAATTAAATGATAAATTAATATGTACTGAAGAATGGTTGCTCCAACATATATGTGATAAATAACATATTACTCGACATGACCATTTTGATTTTGCTAGTATATAAGCATCAACGAAGGAAAATTATAGTTGAAAATAACAGAGATATATCCATCAATAATTAAGATATGATCGATTACATTAAGTTATT
>Ga0209389_1006059_pt1 | contig 10440 bp, 9 predicted proteins | sample CowpearedBW_FD_187526 | JGI IMG/M metagenome (GOLD analysis project Ga0209389, IMG submission 187526) | Root nodule microbial communities of legume samples collected from California, USA - Cow pea red BW (SPAdes) (version 2) | ecosystem: Host-associated > Plants > Roots > Nodule | place: USA... | reverse complement strand
TTGTCATTTTGTTTTTTGGTCTAAAAGAATTGGTGATTAGAAGGGGAGTACTCGATTTTTATGAAGTACGAGTGTACCAAATTTTAAGGATATAATACTTGGTGGAGGTAGTAACGGGGAACTCATTTTCTACTACTTCATATGACTTAGGAAAGGGATGAACTGGTGAGGAAAGGAATTTTAACCCCTTTTCATAAGTTAAAGGGCTTTGAGCGCCGTTTTGAACAACTAGAAACGTCAACTAGTCATAATGCAGCTGAGGAGGAAAATGCTAGTGATCTTGCTGCTGCCAGTGTTGAAAGAGCTGCCAAATCTATGTATGAGGCAGCAAGATCTCGCCCAACCACCAAGCTGCTTGAGCCTCAAGATGCACCGAAGCTTGATGCACCCACTTTTCCATTTCGAAGGCTCAGGAAACCACTACAATCTTCCAAACCTCTAGATAGAGAAATGGAGCTAAATAAAGATTCAAAAAGGAAGAAGAGGCGGCCTCTGCCTGGAAGAAAGTGGACCAAGCGTGTTTCTTGCGAGGATACACGTATGGAAGAAAGTGGTATGTTAAAATGTAATGTTCTTATTGAAAAATTGGATCAAATTCTTATTTACCTGAACATCAAGAGAAAGAAAAATAATATGAAACAGTAAATCAGTCTTATAACTTCATTAACTTTCCTATCTGGTAATAAATTTTTGGGCCTCGTGATGCACTCAAATTAACAAGAGGAGCTAAAATATATTGTGATTTTACATGTAACTTCATATTAAGTTTTGACAATGTCTTTGTTAGAGATGCTAATATAGAGGAATAATTCAAACTAGTTGTATTTGGTTATATTTTAAAAACTTTAGCCTGGATATATCTTTTGCCATAATTATTATTTGCTATCAGCATTTGATTTTATGCAAATGGTGATGTGTCTTTTTTTAGTGCTTCTTTGTTTCTAGTGTTATATGTCTTTGTTGATTGCAGTTTTAAAATGCCTGTCTTGCAATCTAAATTTTTGTCGTGTAAGAGTATATGTGTATAGATAAGTTATGTGTTGATAGTGGATTACAAATTTCAACTTATTTCCTAGACCAATATTCCCTTTTCGAAAGATTCTGAAAGGAAATTCTAATAAAATAAAGCATGTGCATTGGCCATGTGTTGATGTGAGGAAATATTATATGATGTATCATAAACTTGTTCCACTTTTATTTCACCTTTAGAATTTTGGTTTGCATTAGTATTATGTACAAGTCTGTTTTTGTTCATAACATAGTTCAATTTATTGATCTGGTTTTCCAGAAAATGGAGATGGTTGCTTAGATAGTTCCAGTTTTGAAAATTTAGAAGAGCAAGGCATTGAACTTGATGATCATGAATCTTATGTAACGTTAGAAGGTGGGCTGAAAATCCCTGTTAAGATATTTGAAGCTCTGTTTGAGTATCAAAAGGTTGGTGTTCAGTGGCTGTGGGAATTGCATTGCCAAAGAGCTGGTGGAATTATTGGTGATGAGATGGGGCTTGGTAAAACTGTCCAGGTCTTATCGTTTCTTGGTGCACTGCACTATAGTGGCATGTATAAACCTAGCATTATTGTCTGCCCTGTTACACTCTTGCGACAGTGGAAAAGGGAAGCTAACAAGTGGTACCCAAAATTCCTTGTAGAGCTTTTACATGAATCGGCTGAAGATTCTGCTCCTAGGAAGAAGCGAGCTAAATCTGAAGAAACAGACTGTGAAACCAATAGTTCAAGTGACAATGATTATGAAAAAGGTGTGCCACCATCTAGAAACACAAGAAATTGGGAATCCCTGATAAATCGTGTCATGAGATCAGAATCTGGATTACTTATCACCACTTATGAACAGCTCAGAATATTGGGGGATCAGTTGCTTGATATTCAATGGGGTTATGCAGTTCTTGACGAAGGGCATAAAATAAGGAATCCAAATGCTGAAGTTACCCTTGTTTGCAAGCAGCTACAAACTGTACATCGAATCATAATGACTGGTGCACCTATTCAGAATAAACTGACTGAACTGTGGTCATTGTTTGATTTTGTTTTTCCTGGAAAATTGGGTGTTTTACCTGTATTCGAAGTTGAATTTGCAGTTCCTATAGCAGTTGGTGGGTATGCAAATGCTTCACCTTTGCAAGTATCCACAGCATACAGGTGGGTCAATATTTTTCTTTTGTTGGGGAAAAGGTATAATTTTGGAAGGGTTATGTTAAAAATTTGGTCTCTATGGTCCCTAAGTTATAAAACTGTTAAATGTTTTTTTTAAGTTGACCCTTACTGTCATTTCAGACAAATGTATGACACTGTTGTAATTTGGTTGACAATAGTAGGGGACCATAAATAATTTTTTATTTAACAACTAAAATGTAGAGGTTTATTTTTTTAAATATGTAGGGACCAAAATAAAAAATAGTGTCAAATATAGAGACCAAATATTTAATTTAACCATTAAAACAAACCTTTTACTGGTGTAAATTTCCTCATCGATTATTAAATTCCATAACCAATTTTCATAGAAGTGCCAGAAGGGAAAAATTACTCATTGGTATATTTCTGGATGCACCAGAATACATCCAATTGAATTGAGGGTAAATAAGGTCAAGGTGGCCAGTTTTCATATCCTTTTTGCACTAGAAAGTTTACCAATCTTTACTGAAGTTGGAGAAGAACAATTCGAAATTTATCCAAAAATAGTATTTCGCTTTAATTTGGTCAATACTTGGTTAAAATATGGATGTCTTTTGTTCATAAACTGGAAATGTTTTTCCAGGAATTTCTATATTGTACTTCTTCAAACAAAATTTAAGGCATTGTATTGTTTTAATAATAAGTTACAACAGGTAACCAATCCTGATCCTTTGATGAGTGGGAAAATGAAGCAAAAGAAGTTGTTGATCAATATTTTTAATTAGGTTGTTTGCATATTTCATCTAGGGATATTGAACTAGTTAACTTTGAAGGTAAGCCTCTAACACCAAATAATATTAATATACTTGTCATTTTTTAGGTGTGCTGTGGTGCTCCGTGATTTAATCATGCCTTATCTTCTCCGACGGATGAAGGCTGATGTGAATGCCCAACTTCCGAAGAAGACGGAGCATGTTCTATTTTGCAGCCTTACACCAGAACAAGTATCTGCTTACAGAGCATTTTTAGCTAGCACTGATGTGGAGCAAATATTGGATGGACACAGGAATTCTCTTTATGGAATTGATGTGATGCGCAAGATCTGTAACCACCCTGATCTACTTGAAAGGGATCATGCCTTCAGTGATCCAGATTATGGAAATCCAGAACGTAGTGGGAAAATGAAAGTTGTTGGTCAAGTGCTTAATGTTTGGAAGGAACAGGGTCACCGTGTTCTACTTTTTACTCAAACCCAACAAATGCTTGACATTTTTGAGAATTTTTTGACGTCTTCTGGTCATGTTTATCGGAGAATGGATGGTCTCACTCCTGTAAAACAGAGAATGGCCTTAATAGATGAATTTAATGCCTCAAGTGAAATATTTATTTTCATTTTAACGACCAGAGTTGGGGGTTTGGGGACCAATCTTACAGGTGCAGATAGGGTGATCATCTTTGACCCTGACTGGAATCCCTCAAATGATATGCAGGTTGGTTTGTACTGGATACCTACATCTTTTTGTCGAAATTTTTGAAATTTGAATGATAAACTTCCCTTCCACCATGTTCACTTAGCCAGTTGGTTATAAATCATAGGAAGACAAAGTTGCGATTTAGATATTTTATGGCATGGGGATTACGGGATAGAGAAATTAGGAATGAAGAGGCATAGAAAGGTGAAGCATACAGTGGATTCTTTTATCACCTTATTTCGTTCCATCCTTAACCATGTATCTAAATAAACAAACAAGTTTTTAGAGTAAAATTGTCTGACGTTTATATTTTTGAAATTGTTTTCATTTTCTTATCATCGTGGAGGAGTTGTGGTTTCAAATTTAAATCCTGAAAGGTTTAGTAATAGGATATTCATTTCTTTTAACAGGCCAGAGAGCGGGCTTGGCGTATTGGTCAGAAGCGGGATGTAACAGTGTATAGGTTGATAACACGGGGAACTATTGAGGAGAAAGTGTATCACCGTCAGATTTACAAACATTTTCTTACAAATAAGATATTGAAGAATCCACAACAGAAAAGGTTCTTTAAGGCCCGGGATATGAAAGATCTTTTCGTACTTAACGTGGATGGAGAAACTGGGTCAACTGAAACTTCAAACATTTTTAGTCAAATATCTGAACAAGTGAATGTCATTGGGACACAGAAAGAAAATAAGGACAAGAATGAACATAGCCAAACTGCCAGACTGGATTCTGAAGATGTTGTAGTTAATAATGATGACAAGTCAGAGAGAGGATCTCCGGAGGGAAAGGGGAAAGAGAAGGTTGAACATAATAATGGGGTTGATGATGGAACAGATATATTGAAAAGCCTTTTTGATGCCAATGGGATACATGTAAGTTTATTCTCTGCATACGAGTGTTTCAGCGTACATCCAGTTTTATCATGCATCATTATGTTTATTTGACTGATTCTAGGAAAACTAGACCCTGTTGCACAACTTCAAGAACTAAGATAATTATGAACAAAGATAGTACTGAGTTTGTACTGTAATTACATTTACCATGCTCTGTGCCTCAGGCTAGTTTAGAATGTGATACTGCCGTATTAGCCTGTTTGTTGTTATAGAGTGATGCTTTTTACTTTGTAGTACTTTTCTGTGTTTCCTTCGTAATAAACCTGTTCTATGATGGTAGAGTGCCGTGAACCATGATTTGATCATGAATGCCCATGATGAGGAGAAGATGAGACTTGAGGAGCAAGCATCTCAAGTTGCAGGAAGAGCTGCAGAAGCTTTACGTCAGTCACGAATGCTCAGAAGCCATGATAGTGTATCTGTTCCCACTTGGACAGGAAGGTCAGGAACTGCTGGTGCACCATCATCTGTTCGTCGGAAGTTTGGTTCAACTGTGAATCCCCTGTTGGTAAATAAAAGCAAGGGAACTACGAAGTTAAATGGATTCGCTGCTGGGGCATCGGCTGGTAAAGCATTATCTTCTGTCGAACTATTAGCTCAAATTCGAGGTAACCAAGAGAAAGCCATTGGTGCCGGGCTGGAACATCAGTCTAGTATGTTATCAAGTTCCACGAATCAAGCAAGATCTTTAGATGTTAGATCTTCCAGGGCTACTGCAAGTTCATCTGGATTACAACCTGAAGTATTGATTCGGCAAATCTGCACTTTTATACAACAGCGAGGGGGTAGTTCTGATTCAGCCAGCATAGTTCAGTATTTCAAGGAACGTATTCCCTCACAAGATCTTGCCCTGTTCAAGAATCTGTTGAAGGAAATTGCGACTCTGCATAAAGGATCAAATGGATCTCATTGGGTTCTGAAACCAGACTATCAATTCTGATATCAGACACTACCAATAGGAGTAAGTTATTTGCAAATATTCCAATGCCAACAGTAGACTCTGAAGCATGCTTCTTCGTGTTGTTTTATTTTTTTGTATGATACAGTCGCGAAGAATGCCCATTTTTGGTTTCTTAGCTCAATTTTGTATACGAGAAAATCGCATTGTTATTTCTAGTTTTATTCATTTGATTTTCTAAGTAAAGAAAGCCATGTAGAGACAATTCCTTTAACATCAATAACCCTTCCTTATAATCTTAACTAAGTAATCTCATGAGTAATTTCTCTATATATATTTTCTTTTTCAAAGGACTTTTCAAGAGGTAATATAAATGTGAACCTGTTCATGGAGCATGCTCTTGTTGTTTATGGAGAATGGCGTTTCTCTAGAGCATCAAATAGTCTCAGCAAACAATTGTTTCCATGTCATCAGTTAATATTTTCCTGCAAGACTCAATTATGAACAAAATTATTTACTATTGCCCTTGTTAAGATACAATCAATTTTTTTTGTTTATTTTCATAAACGAAGGTCTTAAGGATAATGATATTTTAACCTATTATTTTTTATCCACTTTTAATCTACCACTTCAATCACCATTAGATCATCACATCACTAAAAATAATCAAAATCTATGATCTAATGGTGATTAGAATAATAAATTAAAAGTGGATAAAAAAATAGGTTAAAATATCATTTTCATTTTTTAAAGCTACCGTCATGTATATTTATTAAGAAAGATACCAAATTTTAGATATAAAAATTAGTTTAATTTAGTTTCTTTTCGTCTAATCATACTGACAATTAAAAAATTCTCAACATAATGATTTGACGTTTTCTTTCTATATAAATTTTCTAAAATTACTATTTCAAGGAATTGAAATGTAAAATTTCACTTTTGTACAATTTATTTATTTTTTATTTAAAATTTTTCATTTGTTCAAAATTTTAAAATTTATATAATATTTTATTTGTAACATAATTACTACTTATAAGATATATCTTATAAAAATAAAATTTAATAAATTACTATGTTATTAAAATAAATTAATTACTATCATTAGAATATATTTTCTTATTCAATATTAATGTAAGATAATAAACTATCATGAATACAGTGTACCTTTCATATATAAAAATAAATAGGTATTAATACTTTTTTACGTTTTTAAACAAGTATTATACAATATCATAATTCTGCATTTATATATCTAATGTAAATTTTTTAAATTGTAATTTGTAATTAAAAAAAAGTAATAAATTATTAGATTATTATAGTGGCAGTTTTAAAATTGTCTGTATATGCCACCCGATGTACACTATTTTTCTTTTTTTAAATAGACAACCAAATTAACCCATTTTAAAATACTGACCAAAAATACTAACTTGAGTTTTGTTACAACGAGCTTAATTTAGATGGAAAATGTAATATGACATTTTCATAGAATTAAGAAATATCTCTTAACCATTTAAAAATCAAATTCAACTTCTTATTTATAGATCTAGAAAAAGAAAAATAATTTAACCCTGATTTTATTATAAATTATGTTCTTATTAATAATTTTCTTTATAAATATATAATCCAATCTGACTTGATATTTAGACCAATCAAATTCGACTTTTGATTCGATTCAATCTTTGACCTAAACTAACCTAACTCGATTTTTAACTCACCCAATTCAACTTTTTAAACTTGTAGACTCTTTTTGTCAAATTCTACAACTTAAAGAATTTCAATTTTCTTCTTTCAATTTTTTTCTTTTTTTTAAGTAAATTTCAAATTTTACTATTTTAATTAATTAAAATACCTTCTCAAAAATTTTCAATTTCATTTTTCTTTTAATTTTGTTATTAAAACATCGTTTTAAAAAAAAAAATTAAATTCTTCAAATAAATAAATTATTTTCTTAAATTATCTTGTCCAAACACACTGTCAATGAATAGTAAATTGTGATGTCAAGCAGGGAGTTTTGAAATTTAGTGCAATCGTCCGTGTAGAGATACAGTGTAGAGATACACAAGTACATAGCTGTTGGCCCTGTTGCACAAGTTACTAGTGTAACATATAGCAGCTGGTAAAAATGGATATTGTCGAGCTACACAACAACCGCTTCATATATATCTATTTCAATTATTTGGTATTCGGTATTCTCTTGACGGATGATACATGCATGACATTCGTAACACTACCTTTAACATAAAATCACATGCAAAACTTAATTAAGAAAGATTCTTTTGAGATACTGATTCTTTTTATAGAGATGAGAAAACCGTTATTACAAACAAAGAAATACATAAATATTTCCATAATATTCTCAAGAGATCAATTTACTTGGTAGTTGGCGCTGCACAGATTCTTCCACTGTTGCTTTTCTCAATATAAAGAACCAAAAAAATCAGAGAATAATAAAAGCCTCATTGTTAAAATGCTCATATATGTAATCAGAAGGCTGCCCATCCTGAAGCTCCTGAGGTGTTTGTTGAGGGAAGGTTTTTCTGTAAATGCAAACAACCAAGAAATGCATTTGTTATTCATAACAGAGAAAACCTCTTTGGTTAAACTGGAATGCTCCAGAATATAACCAAGAAAATTGCTCGTTTTTTTAAATCATTGTGATCAAGTGTGTAGGACTCTAAAACTAAAAAATAAACGAATACAGTTAGTATTCTAAATGGCTTGACATTTATGCGGTTAAGCCTTGAAATCAAGGGTACGTTACTTCCGATTTGGAGATACAACATGAGAATGCGATATGAAAAAATTAGGTTAATCAATCCTATTAAAATTAGATAGCTAAAGCATATACACTCCCCAATTAGATCTCGTCTGAAAGATCTATAGGAAATGATGTTGCTGTTAAGTCGTGCAATGCAATAACTATTAAGCCAAAAATTTCAACAACATGATACATTCGAAAAAGAAAATACCAAATGCACGAGCTGGACCCCATACCTGTAGTTGAGAAAGATCTGATAAAGAGTCAGTAGAATGTTTCACACTTTCATATGTCCCTTTAGGATCAGTAGCGCGACCTGTGGAAGCAATCCGAGCAGCAACAGGATCATTTGGTGGTGGTGGAAGTGGAGACCTGATTTTCCCAATCCCACTTGGTGGGGGAGCTAGGCTCGAGGTTTTTGGCTTTGGTGTTGCAGCATGCCCACCGGTTAGGCCAGCAGCTGAAAGCATGCCAGTTCCACCAGATACCTTGTGCTTCACATTAATCCTAATGGTTTCCCCGTCCTAAATGCCAAATAACAAACACAGCCTTGAGAACAATGGAAAAGTCGCGATCCACAGGATAAGAGAAACACACTGACAAGATATGAGAAAGTTAATTCATCAAAATTTTGAAGAATTGTGAAACAGAAACACACCTAGAAACTGGTAAAAATTTTATTTGGGTTGTGTTTAGATAAACTTATCTATGAACATGTACAGCAGAAGAAAATAACATAAAATGTATTACTTCTTCGTAAGCTCAAATCAATTTGAACAAGTTAAATGAAAAGAACTTCTATGAAAATTAAGTGCATACATTGACTTTAGCTTATGTCAAAAGCTCAAATCATTTTAGTTTCTATAAATTAATCCAAACTGACCCTCTTGGTCAGAGAATAAACAGCATACAGTAGATAACAAAGAATACAAGCACAGCGCAAAAACACCATCTTACTGATCCACTTAACCAAAGCATTGAATCATGCTTCATCACTCACTCAGCAGGTGGACCAATGAAAAATTACATCTCATCTATCCATCTCGAAATAAACTAATTCATAATGATCGCGGTCGCGAATTGCAGTTCAATTACAGAATCGAAACAAGCCGACTGTAGAAATTGTGATCGATATACCTTAAGCCTGTGATTGACGGCGGGGTGAATGTCGATCTGAGACTCCTCGGCGGCGGCGGTATCGCCGGATTCCTTCTCGTGCTCGCGGCGGACGTACTTCTCGTGATCGGAGAGCGCCACGTTGAAGTCGAAGGCCTCGTTCCTCTCATTGAACCCTAGCCCGATGAAGGCGTGCTTGCCGCGACCGTCCTCGATCTTGAGGACGAAATAGCGCGACGAGTCGAGGACCGGCTCCACCGCGCTCTCACGCTGGCCAGGGTACACGAAGCACGCGGCGAAGAGGTCACCGGAGTTCGGATCTTCAAGGCGGATCTCGCAGCGGTCCCGACGAGATACGACGCGGATCCGCCCCGACCAGATCTTGTCGGACTGGAGCCACTCGCCGCACTTGTATCCACCGGAGGAGGTGCGCGGCGGGATCTTGTAGACGGAGACCTCACGCACCACCAGAAGTGTGTGCTCGAAGGCCTCCTCCTCCTCCACCTCGACCGACATCGTTTCCGTGGAGGGAATTTGATTGGAGTTTGAGTTAGCGTTTGAGAGGTTTGAGAGGAATTTAACGTGAATTTGTGTTCGCGAAAAAGAGTGCGGTGTTGTGTATGTGTCTTGCAAGGTCAACTGTTTGGGGAGATGCACTGTCGTAATCTCTTCTCCTCCTTCTTCCTATTACCAATGTAATGTAGCTTCTTTTTGCTTTATCTTCTTTTCTTTCTTTTCGTTACTATTCAATCCATGTTTTCTTTTCTTTTAAGGCACCACAATTTCTCAAATGTACAAATAATACTTAATGCTTGCATTTTCTTTTATCATAATAATACAGCAATATAGTGTGGTAAAATTGAATTTTGAGAAATGAAAAATCCCAGTGAATTGGATATTCTATGATGCTTAATGGCATTCATATATTCATTCACAAAGGTGCCCCCTACCGATTAGGAAAAGGACAGCGTGAATAAGAAAATATTTGTTTTATCTGACGTGGGATCACGTTTCATTTCATCTTTTCCACTCATTTTGTTCAGAAAACCAACCACTCAGGTTAAAACATGATTGGGATGAAGAGATGACTACTTCAAATATTTAAAATGGTAATATTTTTTTACCTCAACTAAAATTATGATAAATTGTTATTCGCCAAAAAAAT
>Ga0209389_1006056_pt1 | contig 10441 bp, 16 predicted proteins | sample CowpearedBW_FD_187526 | JGI IMG/M metagenome (GOLD analysis project Ga0209389, IMG submission 187526) | Root nodule microbial communities of legume samples collected from California, USA - Cow pea red BW (SPAdes) (version 2) | ecosystem: Host-associated > Plants > Roots > Nodule | place: USA... | reverse complement strand
CTTCAACTGAAAGGTAAAAGTGCATGTTGTTGTGGGCCCCTCCCGAAATACCACATACCATCTCCATTGCTCCAATAAAGAAAACGAAGGATTTTCTTAGAGGTAATAGTGAATTGGATTTTTAATGATAGTAAGTTAAATTTATTTTAGATCCAAATAATAATCGATGGTATTTTTAGTCAAAATTTATATTTTTAAGAGAATTAGTTTAAATTTCTTTTAAAATTTATATCCAAATATTTGGATCATGATTTAAATTTAGATCTAAATATTTGGATTAAGTTTAAAATTCAGAATTTATTTTTAAAAAAAAAAATTAAATTGAATTTTCTAAAACTTGTGTCCTTAGGATTGAGACCATCAAATTTGGCATATTTTTTTGTTAGGGCCAACTCGTTCAAATTTCAGCACGGGATGGATTCGGCTAACTTTCAGTTGCGGCCGACTCGGCCGAATTTTGGTTGAGGCCGACTTGGTCGAATTTTGGGTGGGCCAAATTCGAATAAATTTTGATTGAGGCCGACTCGCCGGAATATCTACAAATTTCAGTGAAGACTGACTTTGTGAAATTTGGGTGCATACGACCAAATTTTGGTCAGGGACGATGTGGCCTAATACGGCAAAATTTGGGTTAGAACCGATTCAACAAAATTTCAGACGGGATCAACTTGACTGGATTCACCTGAATTTCGACCGAGGCCGATTTCGCCTAATACGGCCAAATTTTGGCCAGATCCGACTTAGCCAAATATGGCCATATTTGGGCTAGGGCCTACTCAGTTAAATTTCGGTCAGGTTGACTCGACTGAATTTGTTGGTCGGTGCTGACTCTGCTGAATACATCCATTTTTTGTCTAGGGCAGACTCGCCCGAATACGGCTAAATTCGGGCAAGGGTTGACTCAATAAAATTTACCAAATTTTGGTTGCGGCCGACTTGGCTTAAATGACCAAATTTCGTTCGGGGCTGACTCTACCAAATATGACCAAATATGGGCTCAGGCCTGCTTAGCCAAATTTTGACCAGGGCTAATTCGATTGAATTCGGCCAAATTTCGATGACTAAGTTGAATACTGCAAATTTCAGTTGCAGCTGGCTCCATCAAAACGGTCAAATCTTGTCTAGGATCATCTCTGTCAAATATGGCCAAATTTAGGCCAAGGGCAATTCGACCAAATTTCGATTGGGGCACTAGACCATATAGAACCAAATTTCGTATAGGACAATGCGACTCAATCGAATACAACAAAATTTGGGCTAGTTCATCTCGACCTTCTACTTAACCCAACTAAAAATTTAAGGGTTAAATATGTTTTTGGTCTCTTAACTTTCATTAAATTTTAGAATTAGTTCATTTTGAAACTTTGGACCAATTTAGTCCTTCATCTTTCAAAATATGTGGATTATCAATATTTGAAAATTTAGATTTAGAGAATGAATATCCAATCCATAAAATATATAAAATGTAGATAAGATTGAAATCTAGATCCAATAAAGTGAATTTTAAATGGATTGAATTTTTAATAAAATGGATCTTAAATGGATTGGATCAAAGAAAAAGTGGATCAGATCAAGGAAATTGGATTTTTTGTCCACTCCTACTTTGCCCTTTATTTGGAACCACCTGACGCCAGCGAAAAGTGGGAAGGAGAACAACCAAAGAGTGAGTTAATTCATGGCCAAACCCCTGAGTCACACATCCTTAAGTAATATACTATGTTAGTGCAAACAAAGAAATCTCCCTCATGCACTCACTAAAACATTGTGCATACCCCACCACAGAAAAAAGAACTAAAACAATGACCCCAACCTCATGGATGAAAACTGATGCATACCAAACGCTGCAACTTACTTTAAGAGAACACGAAAAGGTGTGACCCCATAAACCCTAGGTATTCTCCCACATGCTTTGACCCAAGCAACCTCGTGATTTAAGCACACAAAGGATACGCCCATCTAACAAAGTTTCATGAAAGATTAGAAAAGGAAACAACCACCATGCGTTAAACCAAAACGGGAATAGAGACATAAAGCCTTATGCAAAACCACATACATGAACAAGAACCCAAAACCACACCCAACCAAATCACAAAAGTCTTGCATGTAATGAAACACTCAACTTGCTAACACCTCAAACCTTAGAACCTCAGTACTAGGTTCGAAATCTAGTAACCCACAGGAGTGAAGACAACCCTAACTTGTCACTTGCACTCACTCGGAACAACTTCACGCCACCCATGGTAGAACAACCACCACTACCAGACTTCGGAACACAAGGAACATTATGTAAGGTTTAGGCCTTTTGCAAGAGATAGAACCTATATGCATGCATGACCAAGTTCCAAGGAAAACGTGAGGTTTATGCCTCATGAAGGAATGGAATGGAACAACACTACCCCGCAAGCATGAACCAGAAAAGAATATTTGTATACATATGATAAGCATAAAACAAAAATAGAAGGCAAAGTCAAGCTTCCCCTACCTCGTGTAGTTTCTCCAAAAACAGTTTTCTCTAAGCCCCAACCTTTCTCCTACCGCTTTGTCGTTTCACCCCCTTTTTTTAAGCACTCCCTAAACCTATAAACCTAGAGGGTTTTTAATTTATGTGACTATTTATCTACGCTCGTATCTCTAATAAATATTCCATATGTCATAATTAAATTAAATAAAATAGCAACTTAAATCAATCAATTAATTTTTCCATGTGTCTGTTCTTTATTCTAACTTTTACCACTAGATCAATCTCAATTACTCTAAGTTTTTCCCGGATCTTACAATAAGCATTTGAATCATTGTTTGGAAAAGAAAAGCCGGTGAGAGTACGCTGTTATGGAAAGACTATGACACCATGAACATTTAAGAAAAAAGAAGAAATTGATGTTATCAAGAAAGAATATGAAAATAAAATGACTCACATGACATAGGAAATTCAAGGTCTAAAGGCAATGGTAACATTTGTAGTAAAGCAATAAAATCTAGATTTAGATGACGAGGACCTAAATAATATGATGACACATTTTAGGTAAATAAAGTAGTGCAGCGAGGCCACATTCTTCTGTATCAAAACATAATCCTTTCAATGAACAAGTATATGTGATTGAAAATTGTCTAGTGGACTTTCAAATATGTGTGACTAAAAAGTGGTGTTTGTTAGTTTTTAAAATTTAAAATCTATTCAATGATAGGAGAATATGGTTTATTCAGATATTGTGATTTTTAGTTGTTTTAGTAACCTAACACTAAGGCATCTTTTATTGTTCTTATATTGTTTGACACTATATTTTAATATTGTTTGCAGCTTCAAGAGCATAAAGATGATGAAGATGTTGAAGACAATGAAGACAATCTTTTAGATTAATGAAGTTACAATCATGTATTAAAGAAATACTTCTATATATTTAGTTTTTTAACTTTTTAGTTTTAACTTTGAGAACTTCATCCTTAATTAGTAATGACTTCATGACAATTATTTTAGTCATGTACTTTGAATATATGTTTCAATTATATATATTTTGTCTACGATCATTTAATTTTTGTTTCCACTTAATGTTGTGTGGTTTCTTGTTGTTTAATGTTGTGATTTAAGGATATATATTACAAATATTCATCTTTGAGTCTTGTATAAGCAATTTATAAAAAATTAGTAGCAGAGTATGTAGAGAGGTTCAAGCATTTATGACGCTTCTACACCATGTCACTCGATGAGGAGTGGCGTTGTAGAAAGTTTGAGAATGGTCTTAGAGGAGACATTCGCTTGATGGTAGCCCCGCTTTTCATCAAGGACTTTGCCGCTTTGGTGGAAAAGGCTAGGGTTATGGAGAGGATGAAAGTGGAGGTAGAAGCCCAGCAGCAGCCACAACAGAGGATTAGCGGACCATCTAGGTCCAGGCCGAGAGTTGAAGAGAAGAAGAAGCCGTATGCTAGGCCTTATCCACAGCCTCAGGGGTCTAGAGGCTTTTCTTCCCTACCCAGCAGGATCCAGTGCCATCATTACGAAAGACCGCATGTGAAGAGTTTTTGCCCGCAGCTATCCGATTTTCGCAGGTGCAACCATCGTGGTAGGGAGGGCCACTTTGGCAAAGACTGTCCAACTTTGAGGAGGACCGTGGCATGACCTTCATCACAAACTCTGAGTCAGACTCAACAGAGGAGGGGAGGCAGCAGGCCTCAGGCTGCAGGCAGGGTCTATGCAATGACGGGGTCAGAGGCAGCGGGTTCAGGTAATCTCGTCGTTGGTTGTTGTGTGATTTCTGGCAAGTCTTGTTGCGTGCTTTTTTATTCTGGAGTGACACAATCTTTTGTGTCGGAGTCTTCTATGCGGGAGTTGGGTCTTGTATGCAGGAGTTGGCTCTGCCAGTGTATGAACTACAGTTCGATCTCGTGGTATCTACTCCGACATCTGGGTTGGTTAGGACTTCTTCAGTTTGTGCTAGGTGCCTAGTGGAAGTAGAGGGACGCGTGTATAAATTTAATCTTATATGCCTCCCTCTACAAGGGCTAGATGTGATCTTGGGAATGGATTGGCTCTCCGCCAATCGCGTTCTCATAGACTGTCAAGAGAAGAACCTGAGTTGTTGTCTTCCCATGGGGTTATGAAGGAAATCCAGGACAGCGCACAATGTTATATAATATTTGACATGATGGAGGTTGAGAAGGAAGAAAGAATAACGGTGATACCTGTGGTCCGAGAATTTGAGGATGTGTTCCCCGAAGAGGTGTCAGGTTTACCCCCTAGGAGAGAAGTCGAGTTCTCCATAGACTTGGTACTAGGAGCTGGTCTTGTGTCGATAGCTCCTTACCGCATGGCCCAGCGGAGTTGGTGGAGTTAAAGAGGCAGATAGAGGAGTTGCTTGAGAAGTAGTTTATACGACCAAGTGCTTCGCCGTAGGGAGCGCCTGTTTTTCTAGTGAAGAAGAAAGATGGTAGCTCAAGGTTGTGTGTGGACTACAGGCACCTGAACAAGATGACTATAAAAAATATGTACCCCTTGCCAAGAATAGATGATTTGATGGATCAGCTACATGGGGCGTCGGTGTTCTCCAAGATTGATCTACGATTGGGTTATCATTAGATTTTGGTGAAAGTAGAGGATGTGGAGAAGACTGCTTTTAGATCCAGGTATGGGCACTATGAGTATGTGGTTATGCCGTTTGGTGTGACCAATGCTCCAGCCTTGTTCATGGACTACATGAATCAGATCTTCCGGCCGTTTTTAGATAAGTTTGTCGTGGTCTTTATAGACGACATACTCATCTACTCCAGGACGCATGAAGAGCATGCCGAGCATCTGAGGATAATGCTTGGTATCTTAAGGGAGTAACAACTATTTGCTAAGTTATCAAAGTGTGACTTCTGGATGAGGGAAGTGCAGTTCTTGGGCACATAATATCAGCTCAGGGTATAGCTGTAGATCCAGCTAAGGTGGAAGCCGTGATACAGTGGGAGTGTCTCAAGTCAATGACGGAGATTCAGAGTTTCGTGGGCCTAGCTGGCTACTACAGGAGGTTTATAGAGGGGTTCTCCAAGATAGTAGCACCCCTGACACAACTAACCATAAAGGACCAACCGTTTGCATGGACTGATAGGTGTGAAGAGAGCTTCAGGGAACTTAAGCAGAGATTAACGAGTGCTCCAGTGTTGGTGATTTTGGATGTGAGTAAACCCTTTGAGGTTTACCGCGATGCTTCTCATCAGGGTCTTGGGTGCGTCTTGATGCAAGAGAGGAAGGTGGTAGCTTATGCTTCAAGGCAGTTGAAGGTTCATGAGAAGAACTACCCCACTCATGATCTCGAGTTAGCAACAGTGGTCTTTGCTTTGAAAATCTGGAGACACTACTTGTGTGGTGCGTAGTTCCGTGTGTTTAGTGACCACAAGAGCTTGAAGTACCTCTTTGATCAAAAGGAGTTAAACATGAGGCAGAGGCGGTGGATAGAGTTTCTGAAGGACTACGACTTTAAACTCCTTTATCACCTAGGGAAGGCGAATGTGGTGGCAGACGCACTAAGTAGGAAGATGATGCATGTGGCACACTTGATGATAAAAGGGATGGAATTGCTTGAGAGCTTCAGAGATATGAAGATACAAGTTGAGTTGGAACCAGAATTCATTAGGTGTAGCACCTCGGTTATATCTAGTGACTTCCTGAGCTTGATTAAGGAAAGGCAAGCAAAGGATGCTAGTCTACAGAAGGTGAAAGAGCTATTGGGATCGGACCAGGCCAATGAGTTTGCCTTGGGTGGTGATGGTGTGTTAAGGTTCAGAGGAAGATTCTGTGTGCCAGATGATGCTGAGCTGAGGAGATTGGTCCTTGAGGAGGGACAGAAGAGTCGTTTTAGTCTGCATACGGGCATGACTAAGATGTACCAAGACCTCAAGGAAAACTTTTTGTGGCAAGGCATGAATAGGGATGTCAAAAAAATCCGTACCCACGGGTATCCGCGGATAAAACCCGCAACGGATAGGAAATGGATATTAAAAATGAATACCCGCTACCCGCGGGTACGGGCATTTTTGATACCCGCATGTTAACGGGGCGGGTACGGGTATCATAGTATCCGTACCCGTGGACCCGTACCCGCTAAACTTTAATTCACAAAAGTACCATTATATATATATATATATATATATATATATATATATATATATATATATATATATATTAGTAAAAAGTATTCTGTCTTCATTTTTCTAAGTATTGGTAGGTTGTCTTCTTCCAAGTACACCCTTGACATTCTTCTCTTTCCTTTATTTGAAATGGGGCATATACATCAAATCCAATATAGACAATGGACAATGACATTTATGGTATGCTTGTTGTCAAATGATGGAATCAAAATAAGAATACTTAGCACGTGATAATTGAGGTTTATTATTTGTTTATTTTGTTTATTTTTTAGGAATCAATTGGAAAAATTGGACTTTTTTATGTAAACACTAATTAAAGAATTTTCATTTTGTTGAACGTCATTTTATATTTACTTTTATAATTATTTGGACTTGTATGAACTTGAGTTTATTTGAACTTTATTTAAAATTTATGACAATGATGTATTTTATTTTATTTAAATTTATGATTAAATATTTATTTTTTAAATAATTTTGTAAATACCCGCGGGTATCCGTGGATACCTGCGGATATGAAAAAAATAGGCGGATACCCGACGGATATGGATACGGGTACGGGGCAGATATTTATCTAGCGGGTAGGGTATGGGGGAGCTACTACCCGTACCCTACCCGCCCCGTTGACATCCCTAGGCATGAAGAAAGAGGTTGCATAGTTTGTATCCGCCTGCTTGACTTGTCAAAAGGCGAAGGTGGAGCATCAGAAACCCGGTGGGACGCTCCAGCCCTTGGATATTCTGGTGTGGAAGTGGGATATCATAGCTATGAATTTTGTTACCCATTTGCCTCGCACCGTGAGAGGACATGATACTATATGGGTGGTGATAGATCGGTTGACGAATAGTGCTCACTTTTTGGCAGTGAATCTCAAGATGTCTATGGCCAAGCTGGCTTAGCTCTACATTAAGGAGATAATGAGGCTTCATGGGGTGCCCAGTAGCATAGTGTCTGACAGAGACCCCTGGTTCACTTCGAGGTTCTGGCAAACGCTGTAGGAGGCTATGGGTAGCAGGCTGAGGATGAGTTCTGCCTATCATCCTCAAACAAATGGCTAGTCTGAGAGGGTGATTCAAGCCTTGGAGGACTTGTTGAGGACGTGTATCTTGGATCACCTTGACAGTTAGGATGAGGTGTTATCGCTGGTGGAGTTCACCTATAACAACAGTTACCAGGCGAGTATAGGGATGGCGTCTTATGAGGCTTTATATGGGAGGAGGTGTAGGACTCCCTTATGTTGGTACCAGAATGGTGAATCGGTTTTGGTAGGACCTGAGTTGTTGTAATAGACCACAGAGAAGGTGCAGTTGGTGAGGGATAGGTTGCAAGCATCTTAGAGTCGGCAGAAAGCATATGCAGACCGAAGGAGAAGACCTCTAGAGTTTGAGACTGGGAATCATGTGTTCTTGAGGGTGACCCGAACCACTGGTGTGGGGAGGGTTATCCGCTCAAGGAAGTTGTCTCCTAAGTTCTTAGGTCCATATCAGATCTTAAGGAGGATAAGGCATGTGGCTTATGAGATAGCATTGCCACCCCATTTGGCTAACCTCCACCCAGTGTTCCATGTCTCCCAACTACGAAAGTATCTTTTTGACCCATCACATGTGTTGGAGGTGGAGGATGTGCGAGTCAGGGAGGATCTCCAGGTAGAGGTACAACCAATTTTTATAAAGGATCGCTAAGTAAAGGAGCGGAAGGGAAAAGCCACTAGTCTTGTAAAGGTTATTTAGGACCAGAGGACAGGTGATTCTACCTGGGAGCTAGAGGAGGACATGAGGAGTTCATACCCACATCTTTTCTAGTAAGTCTTATTTTTCGAGGACGAAAAATTTTTGTTATTGGGGAGATATTGTAAGCCCCATTTTCAGCTTTCTGTGTTGGGCCTAACCTTTGGTGGGCCTGAGGCCAGCCTAGTAAGAGGGACCTAATACCCCCTTTCCAACCCCTAACCCATGCACTATATCTCATTTGCAGAAAAACATATTCCTCTTCTCTGACCTCTTCTCCAACTAGAGCTCTGCTAGGGCACAACGAACCCTCCTCCTTTTGGCTAGCTACGTTCATCCTACTTCTAGGTTTAAAAACTTGAGATCCCTAGTCAGTTTTTCTCCTTCCCATCGTTTTTGTACGTTTGTCTGGGTAGGGTTTAACTCTGTACCCTTGTTTCTGTTCTGGTTTCCACTTTTCAGCTCACTACCTTGGTTCTAGGAGCTGCATATTCGTAGTTGCAGGTCTATTTCCTTTTTGGGTACCTAAGCAAGGTAATGGAAGCTAGGTTTTAAGTGTTTAAAAGTTATTTCTGCGTGCTTTTGGTCTATTCCATGTTTTTATGCTTGAATGATGTTTTGGATAATATGAACTGGCCTGTTTGTGTTCTGGTATGTTGCTATTGAGTATGTGTTCCTGCTACATGCGTGTAATAGTGGCGAGTACTGTCATTCTCGCCTAGGCGAGCTCGTCTCGCCTAGGCGAGAATAGCTGAGACTCGCCCAGGTTCTGCTCGAGCAGCTCGCTCAGGCGGAGGGCTCTTGTTTTGAGCGACGCGTTGTCTCGCTCAGGTGAGAGTGACTCGCCCAAGTGAGTTCTCGAAGAAAACCTGGTGTTCTTTGCTCGCGTTCTCGTCCAGGCGAGGGATTTGTGTTTTGGGTGAGTGGTGGTCTCGCCCAAGCGAGAGCTCACAGAGTGCTACTGTTGCAGGACTCGCTCAAGCGACAACGCCTAGCTTAAGCGAGACAGTTGTTGTAGCTTAAGCGAAGGCTTTTAGCTTGAGCGAGAATGGGGCAAATTTGATTCTATTTTCTTGAAATTATCCATGGTTTGGCTGTATGTATTAAATATGTTTGGTTGCTTGATCTATATGCACTGGAATTGGTATGTTTTGTATGAGTTATGGCATGGAATTGTTAAATGGTGGTTGGGTGAAATGAGAATTGAATGTATAAGATGAAAGTGGTGGTTATGGTATGAGAAACATGATATTGGTGTGAGATAGGCGTAATTCCATGAGTCTCGTGAGGAGATCTCATGGTGGTGTGTAGTGTATATATATTAAGATAAGGATTCAAGTAAGGACCGCATCTCGAAACTCTAAAGGGTTAGTTAGTCTCATGTAGAGCAAACTGAGCCAAGTGGTGAGAGTAGTGGGAGGCCATAGTCTCTGGCAAGATAATGGCCTTAGACGCTTAAAGGCTAAGCTTGTGTGTGGTAGGGTGAAACCCATTGGCAATGGCTATGCAGAGCAGTAGAGGCCACCACAAGCGCAAGCGTCTAGTGAATCCGATTTTAATATATTTATCTAGATAATTAAGTCTTAGTGTCCTGTTTATTTGCTATAACATAATTCTTTGTGCTTATTGTGTTGCATATTGGGACTGTTCTAAATACTTGTATGCTATAATATGCTAAAGTCAAATTACACTAGCTTACCCTTTCATTTTGCGTTTATTCTTGTTTTGCTTTCTCTTTTGTGACGATCACCCTATTGGTGGGAGCAGATGGGGGAAATCTTGGAAACAGGCCTGATGGTAGCAACGATGCAGCTTAGTAGGTTTGTGTATGTGGCTCTCAAAAGCAGTTCTATAGCCCTAGTGCCTTCTATTTTTCCTTGCTCAGAGAGCATTGCTTTTGTAAGACTGATGAAACTCCTTTAAATTATGTTTTGTTTATGGCATTATGGTATGCTTAATTTTCCATTCCTGTATACTCTTGGATGACTGTAACAGTTGATTTCTTATGTGCGCTATTCATCTGATTGTTCTCTATTATTATAACTTTGTAATTATTTAATTTAGTAAATTTGATCTATTTAAATGGGTTGTTA
>Ga0209389_1006055_pt1 | contig 10442 bp, 7 predicted proteins | sample CowpearedBW_FD_187526 | JGI IMG/M metagenome (GOLD analysis project Ga0209389, IMG submission 187526) | Root nodule microbial communities of legume samples collected from California, USA - Cow pea red BW (SPAdes) (version 2) | ecosystem: Host-associated > Plants > Roots > Nodule | place: USA... | reverse complement strand
CTTCTCCATAATTTTTTATCGTTTCCTTTTCTTTTTTGCTTGACTGCTTGCCAAAGTTTGATTCTTTTTGCGCACTGCATGGCTTGAAATTGCACAAATTCATCTGGGTGATGTGGAGAATGGCTGAATAGTAAATGTAAACCGGTGATTCTTTAGTGTGAATGGACCCATTCTCTCGTTAGGTTTTGCTGCAAGGAATCTTTTCCTTTTTTTGTGTCTAAAGAAAAAAGAATAGTGGGGTTTGTGTTTGAAGTAGGTGAAGCTTCGGGTTATAAGCAAAGTTTCTTTCTTTTTGTTTTTAGGGGGTGTTTAGATTTTATCTCATTTTTTGCTTACAAACTGCGTTAAACGGAGCGTTTTCATTCATGTGCTCTGAAAATGATGGAGTGTGGATGGTGGTGACTTGGAGGTCAGGTTAGTGAAGTGTTTTTCTGTGGATTCACGTGGTTAATGAAGTGTTCAATGTCGATGGAATAGGGAAGTATGGTCATTAAAGAAAAGTATTCTTGTTTAAAGATGCAACTATCGAAGTTTCTCCGGGTAGGGATTGCTTCTATGTGGAATTTTGTGTTAGATACCCTCATAAAGGACCTTATTGGTCCAGTTGTTGCTACTGTTGGCAAAGGTTCTTTCAGAATGTGGTTGTTCATGAAAAAAAAAAAAACTGAGGGAATCATGGGCTCTTATGGTTTATTAATTAATATTGTGGCACATTAAGTGGTTCCTTGAACTTCTATGTAGAAGAAAGATGAACATTTATACTTTAGCTTATTGAGCTTGCGATTTTTTCTTTGCAACAAAGATGTCCCATGCTTAGCTGGCTGGTCCTTTTGTATAAATTATAAATAAAAAGCGACTAGTTTCCATTTTGCTTTTGCATATAATACACGTGAAAATTTCATGGCACTAGACCATTTTAAGATTTTCAATCATCACAATATTGTATTGATATTTCAAATGCCTGAGGTGAAACTTGCTTGCCCTTCTTGCCTTCATTCATATCAGTTTATGTGATTTGCAACTCCTTAAGGGCTTTTTAACTAATTTGCAGGTTAAATCAGGACTTAAACTACTTTTGTAGATTGAAGATATATGCTATCATAATCTAATCTTTGAGAGATGTGTCCTGTGATTTGTAAGATGTATTCATTTTGTCATTTATTTATCTATATTCATAATATTCTGCACTTCAGTGCTGAATGCTTGACTCTTAACTGGAATGGACTTCATTGGTGATCCGTGTTTTAATTTGTTTTCTTCAGTGATCCAAGCCTAGCATCCAGCAATTCAGGAGTTCTTATCTAAAGAAGTTTAAATGTTCGGAAACAAAGTGTTTCTAACTTATAAAAGAAGGCGGCAATCTCTAACTAGTAATTTTATCCATGGGAATTGTAACCAAAATTCGGTTTGTGAAGATGCCCGTAATGACAACCAAACTGTAGAGAAAACATCAGAAAAGCATGAAGAAAAAACGAAGGTGAGATTCTTAAAAACTCAACTTCTGGTTTTGTTGATATGTTCATGGAGCATCAAACTTCTCTCTCTCTTTCTGCAATTCCATTACTATCAAGATTTAAAAAAACTCTTGTAGCCCTTGGCATAAACTACTAGCCAGTGGCTAGGTTCATTAATGTATTTCTCTCAAATAAAAATGGTTTTGGTTGTTACAAAATACTGGATTTAAGTGCATTGGTGTATATTGGCAGTGAAGAGGATTATTGGCAAAGAAAAACTATGACATTATATTGCCGGGACTCATGTACTTTATGTAAACTCTCATGTCTAACAAGTAAAGGTAGCATTTTGAGGGCCTTGATACGAAGTATTCTTAAATGCATTGATGTATATTGGCAAGAGTATAAATCTACAAAATTTTAAAGAAATTGGCATGGATAACTTTTAATTTTATAGTAAGAAATTAACTTCTGAGATTGTTTTTGTGATTATAGAAAAGATGTAGTTTGAGGCGTCTGAAAACAATAACTTCATGCCTTTTTTGGATAAACATCTCTATAAACACTTATGAAAGAAAAATGTACAAAAGGTAAAATAAATTGGACCTCTCTCATAAGCTAAAATCAACTTATGCACATACTTTCTATTGAACCTCTTTTGTTTAAGTTTTTCAATCTATAAGTTGATGTTATCTAATGGGAGCAGCTTAATTCATTATACATTTTTTATCTCCTTTCCTACAAGTGTTTATGGAAAATTTTATGTAAAGAAGACCCCTAATGATTTATTTGCCTCGTAGTGTTTGGTTAGTAATGTGAAAATCTCGGAGGTACACACTCTTGTAAGATGCACCCCCTAGGAACAAAATTATAATATTTTTTCCCAATATTACAGTGAATTTGTTGGAGGAAGAGAAGAAGTAAACAAGTTGGTGAGAGAATCAAGAGGGTAGTGCTCTATAATAACAAATGATTTTTGACTTTGACCTAGTAAAACAACCAATAGGTTAAGTAAAAATATATAAAACTAAAAATTAGACTAAGTCAAAATTTATCTAAAAATCATCATTCCCAATTTACTCAATTCTAGGCTTGTTCCCTTTAGAACTTCTGAGATACTCATACAGATAACCAAATTTTGAAATACTCATAATGTACTCATAAAATTGGTATATACTGTATAAAACATGAAAGCAAGGAGGCCTACTTCAATTTCGGAATGTCAGGGGAGGAATCCAGAAAGCTGATAACCGAGTAACAAATTTAAACAGCCTATATTTTACTATTTTGTTATATTTACAGGTCAGGAAGGTGATTTTTTTGTTGAGAAAGTTCTTTTGATGTAAGAGCTTGGATATCATGGCCTTTAAAGTTCAGTTTTTTCCTTTTCCCTTTTAAAGAACAATGGAAATATCAAGGAAAGAACACTCATGCGGAGTTTCCCTGGTGATGTGATGCATTACGATAACATCCATCATTCTTATAATTGTCAATTCCAGAGCAAGTAAATTAATTTTGGGTGCAAAAAAGGGTATATACTGGAATAACACTTAACTGCCAATTAAATGGAGAGCTTTGTGATCGCAGCTGACAGGCTTACTCATCTATATATTTTGTAGGATACTAGTGAAGGGAAAAGGCCATGTTTCAAACAGCTGGATTATTCATCATTGCCTCTGCTTCAAAATACTGGTGACCCTAAGATAGGAGTGCTTGGAAACAACGATGCAACAGAAACAATGGCTACTGCCCATGAATCATTTTCAACTGAGCATCCTTGTGAGGATAACATCAAGAAGGATGATGAGGAGTTGCCCATAGTAGAAAAGACTTCAGATAATGATTGTGATACTCAGAGAAATTCCTATGCCAGTAAAAGCTCTGGTATTGGATGTGACAACTGTTCTAATAAAATTTCCCTGCCAGTTGAATTGGGTGCTGGCAATGATTCTAATTTAGACAACTCAGAAATGATCACAAGGGATATCAGTTCTGCGCAAGTCAATACATCTCCTGTTTGTAATATTTCAATGGATGATCCTACTGATTGTTGCTCCAAAGATAATATTAGAAACCCATCTGGAGATACGGTTATTCGGGCCAAGTTGACCAGTCCTCTAATAACCTTCAATCGATGTTACAAAAGAAAAAAGGGGTTGAATGGAAATGGTAAGCAAAGCAGCTTATTGCACACGAAGGAAAACATTTCAGTGTTAACCAAGTGGAGTATGCTTGCAAATGGCAATCTATGTTCTAGTGATGAATCATCTAGCGAGGAATGTCCTGTAGATAATGTACCTGACCTTAATCAATCAGTGGAGCTTTCAGAAAAAGGGAAGACATTCAATGAAACGCAATATGAAACATCTTGTAGAAGTTGCTCTATGTCTTTCCTGACAGACCTTAATCAATCTGCTGAGCTTACAGAAAGAGGGGAGCTTTGTCAAACTCAAGAAAAAGTATGGCTCCCTGGTGATTCTCTTAAACCTTATGGTTTTCTACTTCAAATTTTGATTTATTCATGAAGTTATACGATAATTACTCTAGGCGATGATTTTAATTTGTAGAAGCTTCTTAAGTTTTGTATTAATATTTATTGCTAATTTTAGGATTATCATTTTTCTCCTTAGCTGATGATCTTTATATGTGAATGCAGTGAATGATTTGATGCTTTATAGAGTACTTTATTCACTTGGATAAAGGGATTTTAGCTTTGCTATTCACAAATTCTTGAATTATTGTATGTTATGGAACTACAATTTTTAGTGTGGAGAATCTCATGTTGTCAACAAACTTTTATACTTCTATTGAAACATCATTGATCTTTTAGTGCAACTGCAAGTAGTTGTTATCCATGGATTTGTATATTTCTGTATACTTTTTGTAGATCATGACTAAAATCATCTTGTAATCTGACTTAAGTGTTTATCCGTCACTAATTTTATACTCTGTTCTGCAGTTAGGTTAGCTTAAAAAGTTGACTTAATTGTACTTTTTGTCCTTTATTTTTGGTTGTTATTTTGGTCTTCCAAATTTTTCTAGAGCCAATCAAGTCCCTTTAATTTTAGAACCAACCAAATTTTGGCCCCTCTTCCAACATTTTTTTCCCTAAAACCTTAAAGTTCTTATTTTCTATACAAATATTTGAGGTTTATGATGAGTTTGGGCTATGAAATAATTTTATAATTTTAACAGTAAAAAATTGAAGACAATTTGAAGAATTTCCCACAAAGATCAGGGTTGGAAGAGGGGAAGTTTTGATTTTTTTTTTTAATTATATTTTGTATGTAATTAGATATTTTGGTTACTTAGTATTGAGCAGATTAATGTTTGAAACTATATAATCAATTCAATTGTTTGAAGATTGAGTGAGAATTTAAAATCTTTAGATAGAAAATGAAGGAACCAACTTTGCTTAATTTTGAAAACATTGGGACTTAATTGACTCAAAAACTTCGAGGATCAAAGTCACGTACAATTCAAATAAGAGAGACCAAAAGAACAATTAATCATACAAAGCTTATAGTAGGTTTAAAATTCTTTATCCAACTTGGATACAGGGTTTTTCTAATCCTTTTCTGGAGATGTAGTGACAAAGTCAAGAGATAATAGCTTAAACAGACTCAAAACAGAACTCTAAATATTAGACAGTTGTATTGGACATCTTGATCATGAAAACTACTGAGTTTCATAGAGGTATTGAGTTTGTGACAAATTTTGATATTGATCATCAATCAATTGATTACAGATCTCGTGAATAACAGTAGCTCTTAATTTTATGACAGGTCAAAAGTAGTGATTCTCCGTGTTCCCCTGGAGTTGTTTCTGAAACATGGTATATTTTCATAATTCTCAACTCTATTTTTTTTAATACTATAAATCCACTAGAAAACCATTAGCCGCTTGGGGAAAATTGTATTCAATGCTTGCATTCTAACAGTATGACAGACATGAGAAAGAAACTTTGTCATGAGGAAGACTCCGGAAAAAATGACAGAACAGGAGAACTGAGTCACAGTTGTCTGGTTCACACGGAAGACCAACATCTTAATAAGGATTGCCAGGTAGTCTCTATCAAAGTTGATTCTGGAGATTCTTATCCTGCAGCCACAGCCACTAATCAGGAACAGGAACTACAAAAGTCCCAAATCTCTTTGCGTGAGGCCAATGAACATGGTTTGGGCAATGAAATGATGAAAATTGCTGAATGCCAACCTCAGCTTGACCCGCCTAATAACGTTGCGGGTATGATTTTTCCCTTAGGCTTAAACATTGAAATATCAAATCTAAATATTTTGTTCAGTAATTGTGAAGTTTTTATTGATTTATATATTTCTTCGAAGCTTCATCATGCATTCTTTTTTCATTTTATTTAAAGAATTTACACTTCATATAAATTTTCTTGTGATACAGAAGAACACATTGTTGATTTAAACATGGGTGCTGAGAAGCATCCCTTTCATTTGAGGATGAGAGCACCTGGGTCCAAATTGGAATCTACATGCAGTAGTTCTGCCATTGCTGAAGATAAAGTTTCTGAACTGGACCTTTTAAATGCTAGAAATACACAGGTACAAGAGGATACCAATGCATTTACATAAATTCAAAGGTGATATTTTATATTTTAGAAAAGAAAATTACAATGCAGAAATTCTGGCAAAATTATTCCTATTTAGGAAGAATTAACAAAATCTAGAAATAAGCAGTTAACCAGTACCAGATTGGACAAAACATTGTTTTTTCCTAATTGGAAATATAATGTGTACCAAGACTTCCTTAATTGGATTTCTTCAAAAATGGTTTATGCACTGTTAGTCTTACTTCCCAAGTGCAGCATTTCTCACTCTTTTAAAGCTTGTTGCATGGGGCTGTTTGTAAACATGAACTATGAAGTTCATGTTATATCTTCCCTTTAAAAGACGATGATAGTGTTCCCCATTATTGATATCTGGTTCTCCTCATCCTCTTGTATATCCAGCTGATTTCAGAAGGAAAGGCTATAGCTGGTGTTTGCTCAAGTAGTACTCAAGCTCAGTTAATGATGACTGAAGAAAGAACGAGGGTTCAACATACAAAAACCAATAAACAAAAACCGATGCCTATGATTTCTCTTTCTTTGGGCTTGTCTTTACCTATGGAGCTCAAGGCCAGAGTCAGTGATTCTGTTAATAGTATGTCAGTTTTGTCTTTGTCAAATTCAACCACTGAAAGTAGAGATATTGTCCGAGATGGATTATGTCGGTTGTCATCACCAAAACGGAAACTATCGCATCCCAGGAACCAGGTAGTACATGACAACATTGTACACAGAACAAGAGCTTTAAATGAACGAGGAAATTTTCAAGAATATTTGAAGCCACACCCTATCATGTGGTCTGAAGAGGAGTTGGATTTTCTTTGGATTGGTGTAAGGAGACATGGTAGGGGCAATTGGGATGCCATGTTAAGGGATCCTAAATTACGGTTTTCACCATTAAGGGTACCCGGGGACCTTGCTGAGAGGTGGGAGGCTGAACAATTAAAACTTCTGAACGATATCGATGTTCCACAGTTCATGTATCCAGCAGCAGAAAGGGCAGCAGCTATGGCATCATTGCAGGGAAATTTTTGCTACTTGGATCCTAAACAAAGTTTCTGGGAGAGTAACCATTTGAAGAAACCTATCACCAGATATAACTTTCAAAGTAACACCACTGAGCACAGTCATAAGCCAACTACTCATTCCAGAAAGGCCAATTACAACAACAGAGACAAGTATGAACTAGGATTTTTAAATTCTCCGGGAAGTTTGAGCATTTGCAGGAAGAACTCTTACTTTAATGACTATCCCTTTAATTGTTCTGCTGCGGCAAATAATTTGCCCCACTGGCTCAGGGAAGCTGTTAACACTCCTCCAATCATGCCAAATATGTCTGCGGTGATGAGTTCTCATCCAGACATGCCGGGAACTTCAGATCATTGCTTTAATACCAGCAACTCATGCTTTGTACCTCAAAATTGGTTCAATGGTCTGAGGGCAAGTGAGCCACACATGCCAAATGGTTCTCACTATTCAACCTATTCAAGAAGAAAATATGGGGTGGTGAAGATGAACAAGTCTCTGGAACCTCTTGTCCAGAAACCGGATGACTTGATCATTGTTGACAGTGACACTTCTTCTGAAGAGACCATATCTGATGATCATCGTGCCAGCTTATAGCTTTGTTAATAACTGTTGTTAGCTGCAAAAAGGTTGTAGGTAAATGATGCATTGTTTTGTAGTTATGCAATCTGTAAAATGTAGGAGATTGAAGTGACTTGCTGCCAAACGAACATTGATTTTCATATTCAAATGAATCTGTTAGAGATATTAAATGGTTGGCATTTATTTGAGGAATCAGAAAATGATGAAATGCACTCTTTTGTTATCAGGTATAGGTTGAGAACAAAAAGGAGGATGATGTGAATCAAATCTGTCTAAATCTATCATATCTTAATCCTGAAATATGAAACTTAATGCTTCACATCAGCTATGCGTAATTATCTTCTCTAGTATTCGTTGATTTACTTTTTTATTTGATAAGGGAATTTTACAATATAGTTGATTTTATTTTAAATTATTGTTTTTTAAATGTTTTGTTTACATAAAATTTTAATTTTTTTTATAAAGTATTTTTATTTTCATTAGATATAAGAAGTTTACTGGTTAAAGTCTTTTTTATTTCCTTTTATTTATTTCTTTTCAATTCAGTTTTAGAATTTTATAAAAAGATCAGTAAATTGATATTTTTCATTGAATTGTGTTAATGACACAGAAAGTAATGATCTAGTACACTAACTAAATAGACACCCCATGTTGGATGCTAAACATATCTTTCCAGTGAAAATTCTCACTATCTGTTGATGGAATTGGTTTTAATTTATGTAGAACACTAACTAAACAGAAAATAATAAATGACAATCAATCTTCAACAGAACCAATCACCAAGAAGTTATCGACACTATTTTCTAATAGAGAATGTAAAGTTTTTACAGAAGCAATAGAGTTATAAGTTGTAAGAAAAAACAAGTTATCTAGCAACAATATAAAATATGTTTATTTTATCTGTAATTGTTTTTTCTTTAGCTTTGTCTGAATGCATTGAGGTAGAATTTTTTGGAAGTTTTACAGTGATTAGAGATAGAGTAATTTCATAGTATATAAATAAGTGGAAATCTCACTTTACAAACTAATTTTATGCTGTTGAGTTAGACTTAAAGTTCACTTCTTAACATGATATCAGAGTTATTGTTTAAAGTTTATCCTAATAAAATTTGTGTTTGTTGAGCATATAATTTCTCTTATATGTTAGAGTAAATTTATGAGTGATATGCTTTTGGAGAAATTGGAATCAGTGATTCATCCTTTGGAAGAGGAAACAAAGCACAACTCGTAAAAGTTAATCTGGTTTAAGTCTTTCAGGAAGTGGAGGGTGCGTCATTCACTTGTACAATTTGAAACTACTTCAATGATGAACTAATCTGCTTAATTTAAGTTATTTAGGTATTATCCACCAAGATGTTTATTTTAATTTAATGATGATCATCATCACATTCATATAGTTTATTGTAATCTTTTTCTTTCTCTCTTTCTTTCTCTGCTAGGATAAGGTGTACAATTATTTCTTTCTTTCGATTCACATAAGTGGTCATTAGAAAAAGCCGGAAACAACATTTTTCTTGCTTTATGTTCCTGGTACAATATCATATTCACACGGTTAACACACTTTTATGCGCAAGTATACCCTAAGCATTTTGTCTGATTGGTGGAATAAGCAAATCTTACATGACCTTTATTACTTTGCATCAGTCACAAAAGTAAGGTCTACTTTTTTTTTTCTCATCACAAAGCACCTTTGATGCAGAAAATTTGGTCCCATTATTTTGCAATGATAGTTACACAGTTTGTAATAATCACACATGTCAAAATCATTGATGTTTTACACAACAAAAATTCTTATATATGATACGTGATCTGATCAGTTTTTTCAAACTAAGAAATTTTCAGTTTGAGTTGCACAAACAATGAGGGAGTCTAAGCCTAACTTTGTGTTTCCATTTCCTTTCATGCTCTTCATTACTCATTGGTTTCTATTGGCTTTTCACGGCAGTGCTGCTGAGAGTTCCACATATATAGTCCACATGGACAAATCCTTGTTTCCTAGTGTCTTCACAACCCATCATGATTGGTTTGAATCCATCATTGATTCCACAAAATCGGGAACACTTGGTCACTCATCCATACAACCGCAGAAACTAGTGTACTCCTATAGCCAAGCCATGTACGGCTTTAGTACAGTACTAACTTCAGAAGAGTTAGAGGCTGTAAAGAATTCACATGGCTTTGTTGCAGCATATCCAGACAGAGGTGGTACCATAGACACCACTCACACTTTTCAGTTTCTCTCGTTAGACTCCTCTAGTGGTCTGTGGCATGCATCAAATTTTGGAGAGGATGTCATTGTAGGCGTTATTGACACTGGTGTGTGGCCTGAGAGTAAAAGCTTCAGAGATGATGGCATGACCAAGAAAATTCCAAGTAAATGGAAAGGCACCTGCCAGGAAGGGCAAGACTTCAACACTTCCATGTGCAACTTCAAACTCATTGGAGCTAGATACTTCAACCAAGGTGTGATTGCTGCAAACTCCAAGGTTAGAATCAGTATGAACTCAGCCAGAGATACATACGGTCATGGAACTCACACATCATCCACAGTTGGTGGCAACTACGTGAGTGGAGCCTCTTACTTTGGCTATGCCAAAGGGGTGGCCAGAGGCATTGCACCAAGAGCCAGGCTTGCCATGTACAAGGTCATTTGGGAAGAGGGTCTTTACGCCTCTGATGTTTTGGCTGGAATGGACCGAGCCATTGCTGATGGGGTTGATGTCATTTCCATCTCTATGGGGTTCGATGGTGTTCCACTTTATGAGGATCCTATAGCAATATCTTCTTTTGCAGCAATGGAAAAA
>Ga0209389_1006054_pt1 | contig 10443 bp, 5 predicted proteins | sample CowpearedBW_FD_187526 | JGI IMG/M metagenome (GOLD analysis project Ga0209389, IMG submission 187526) | Root nodule microbial communities of legume samples collected from California, USA - Cow pea red BW (SPAdes) (version 2) | ecosystem: Host-associated > Plants > Roots > Nodule | place: USA... | reverse complement strand
TTAGATATATGATAGTGAAGTTATTTTGTAAAATATTAATTTTTTTAAATTTATGTTTTGGTACAATCATTTAAGTTCATTTTTCAGAAAAATTAAATTATTTATATTAATATTTTATTGAGTAATTTGATTTAAATTTTACTTAAAAATTAATTTTTATCTAAGTTTATATTTTTAAGACTGATTTTTAAAAAATTTTACTTAAAATTAAAAGAAATTAAAATATTTGTAGCTATCTGAGAATATGTAGATACGTAAATATTTTTTTATGAATACTTGGTGAGCTACAAGATAATTTTAGGATTAAAAAGATGAGTTTCCAGTTTTTTTTTTTAATAAAATAAAGTAACACTATACAATTTTATGGAATTAAAAGTTTTAAATAATATTGTATGATTTTCATCTAATAATTTGCTTAGTGATTGAAAAGAATGACACAATAAAATCACACATCATAGTATAAAAGTTCAAATCACTCTTATATTTTTAATTGTAGATCCTCAAAGAACAAATTAACTTGAATAAGAAACACTTAAAAAATAAAAGTATTGAATTATATTCTGTGAATCAAAAGTATGTAGATATGCATTAACGTGTCTCTCTTTACCGTGCATATGAATGTGTTGTATTTTTTTCGTTTTATATTTTGTAATTTTTTAAAATATATTTTGTTTTTATTATATATAAATCAATGATGTGAATGATGATTATTATTATTGGTTTAATTATATATAATGATAACTTTATAATTTAAATATATTACTGATTTAATTAACTATAATAATTTGTAATAATAATATTAATATTAGTATTAATAATAATATTATTATTATATTAAAATTAAATATGTACGAGTTATTGTTAAAGTAAAATGTAAGCATATTGTGTAATATGGTCCCGTATAAATTAAATACAACATAAAATTAATGTTAAAATTTTTGAATAGAAATACATGTAGATATAAACACTTGTATGTTATATTAAAATGAAATAAATGTGTAAGGGTAATTATTAATGTAAAATGTAGGCATATGGTGTTATATGTTCTCGTACAAAATATATAAAACATAAAATTGATGTTAAAATTTTTAAATATAAACATATGTAGATATAAATATAAACATGTATATTATATTAAAATAAAATGTCTATCCATGAGTCGGTATTCAAGTAAAATATAGATATATTGTGTAATATGGTCCTGTATAAATTAAATATAACATGAAATTGATGTTAAAATTTTTAAATAGACACACACATGTACATGTAAACACTTAATGTTAAAATAAACTGAAATGCGTATACATGGGTCGTTATTAAAGTAAAATGTAGGCATATGGTGTAATATGGTTCCGCACAAAATATATATAACATGAAATTGATATTAAAATTATTAAATACAAACACACACACACACACACACACACATATATATATATATATATATATATATATATATATACACATATATATAGTTAGGGAATAACAACATCACTCATTCCCTGCCTTTCACATGCTTAGAACTATTTAATTCACTGTCGGGCCCACACAAAATCAGCTAGCTTGGAATTATTTATTTTCATCCTGGTGCTACATCTCATTCCTCCTAATGTTGCCACGTTTTCACCTTATTAAAGCCTCATTTTGTCCTCCTTTAGTGCCTCTCGTTGCCACATTTGTTACATTACCTTCCCCTTTAAGATAAACCTTGTCCTCAAAGTTAAATTCTTGAAAAGCCAACCGAATTATAGAAACCTAACCTCTTCATAGTTAATTAAATCTGCAAGCCTACTTCCCTTACTTCCTATTCCTACTAAGTCCAATTCTAATGGCCCAAAACCTGGAATTGTAAAAAAAAAATATCACTAGCTGAGATACAAAGAGAAAGGTCTCTATTACACTTGTGATGAGAAGTTCACGTCTTTTTATAGGTTTTCTACCATGACTTATTTACTATTACAAATGGATGATGATATTGATGAGTGCACACTAGATTCTCCTATTGTGAATGAAGAAGCATCGGGACTTTGCTATTAGACTACCATCTCTTTTACAATGCACTTAAGGGTTCCTCGGGTCTCGGAGCTATAAGGTTCCATGGTACAATTAATGGCGTGACAATACATATCTTACTTGATAGTGGTAGTTCCAATAACTTTTTACATCCTCGCATTGCTAATTTTTGGAAACTACCAATTGAACCGGCTCCAAATTTTCAAGTCTTAGTTGGGAATGGGCATTTGTTAGTTATTGAAGGTTTGGTGAAGCAGCTAGAGGTAATGACTCAAGGCCACTACCTCCACTTACTAGTATATCTGCTTCCGATTGCGGGTGCTGATTTGGTTTTGGGCACCACATGGCTTGCCACTATGGGTCCACATATATTAGATTATAGCAAACTTACTTTGAAATATTACAAGGATAACCAATACGTGACATTACATGGTGAAAGGCCCCAATTACCGAGGCCGGCTCAATTTCACCATTTGAAGAGAATGAATAATACTCATGCTATAGCTGAAGTTTTTGAAATTACCTCAAAACATGGCACCTGAATTGGTGTTACTACTGAATAACTATCGAAGTATCTTTAATGTTCCAACTACTTTACCTCCTTCTAGAACTCATAATCATGCCATTCCACTGCTCAAGGATGCGCCTCCCGTGAAGGTCAAGCCTTACCAATATCCACATAGTAAAAAATAGCAGATTGAAACAATGGTCCAAGAAATGCTTGCTTCTGGAATTATCATGCCTAGCACGAGTCCATTTTCTTCACCCATTATCTTGGTTATGAAAAAGGATGGAACATGGATATTCTGTACTGATTATAAAGCCCTGAACGCCATCACTATCAAGGACAACTTTCCAATTCCCATTGTAATGAACTCATTGATGAGTTATATGGCTTTGATATATTTCCAAACATGACTTGAGATCCAACTATCATCAAAACTTGGTTGTCGATGGGGACATACAGAAAACGACTTTTCGCACTTACCAAGGTCATTATGAATGGTTGGTAATGCCATTTGGGCTTTCTGATGCCCTTGCCACCTTTCAAAGCCTCATGAATAATGTTTTCAAAGATTACCTTAGAAAATTTGTTTTGGTCTTTTTTGATGACATATTGGTCTATATTCATACTTGGACAGAACACCTATCACATTTGGAGCTTGTTCTTCAATTGCTACAACAACATCAATTATATGCCAAATTATCCAAATTTTTATTTGGATTATAGCAAGTGGATTACCTCGGACATACAATTTCCGGGCAAGGAGTAACAATGGATAGCGATAAGGTACAAGCGATGTTACAATGGCCAATTCCAGTTACTATAAAACAGTTGAGAAGATTCCTTGGACTAACTAGATATTATAGGAAGTTTATCAAATCTTATGCCATGATAGTTACACCCCTGACTGAGCTCCTTAAGAAAGATAACTTTATATGGGGAGTTAAAGTCGATAAAGCTTTCAACATGGTCAAACGAGCCATCACACAAGCTCTAGTTTTAGCATTACTAGATTTTTCACAACCATTCAACCTAGAAAATGATGTTTCAGGGATTGCTATCGGTGCTGTCTTGAGCCAAATGAACCATTCTATTGCGTATTTTTCAAAAAGGTTGAGTGCACAAATGCAAAATCAGTCCGCATATGCAAAGGAATTTTTGCTATTACCGAAGCTATGACTAAATTCTGACACTATTTGATTGGTCATAAGTTTATCATTCGGACATACCAAAATAGCCTAAGATCACCTGCTGATCAAGCTGTTCACGTTGGCCGACGAGTTTGGTAGTCTTGGGACATTACGAACTATGGTTCGTATCGGGAACTCCACCTAGGGTTACAAAGTGTAGTCCGTAGCAGGTTTCCCACACGTGTTCTACAAGTTGTGGCTTGTAAGTGTGGCAGCAAGGGCATCTTGAGGTATTCATCTAAAGAGGTAGAACATGGATAACATGGTGGTGGTCATGTCGTGTGGAATCAAAGGATAGAGTTCCTTTGATGTGTGTGTGCCTATAGTTGAATTATGTTATTATATGTGTTACTTGTTAGCTCACCTTATCTGCTTGTGTTTGGTGATGATCATGTAATCCGTTACACGTAGCAGATGATTTACAGGTGGTTCGGGTGAGGCATAATATCAAAGAGCGACAAGCTGGGAAAAGCTTTTACAAAGTTTTATTATCACATGGATTTTTTTTTATGATTTTGTAAACAATGTTTTACTAGACATTGAGTTTTGTAATAGTTATTGAACTTTACAAATTTTGAGCAATGGTGATGTAATAAATGGTTTTAATTTTTCGCATTTTGGGAAAAGACAGTATAATAAATGAGATTTATTTATATTTTTTCTATTTTATTTATTAAAATTAGTAATATTTGACCGTCATGTTACATTTTGTATCAAAGCAATGATTTTCAAAAGAAGAAGAACATTTGTGGAAGAAAAGAATAGTAATTAAGAAGAAGAAGAATGAGGAAGAGAAAGAGGAGGTTTGTGGAAGAAAAATAATTAAAATAGTTTTTCTTGGAGAATAAGAAGAGTAATTGTGTGTCAGCCATGTTAATAAGAAAAGCTTCAAATAAATGGAAAAGATGGAAAAACCATCCATTTGGGACATATGTCAATGAATTGGAATGGTCAATTGAGTAACTTCATTATACTAACATTTTCTTAGATACATATGTAGAAAGTTGAATGAAGGATGGTCATAAAATCCAAATTTTGAGATTCAATCCATAATAATCCAAATCGATATTATTTTAAGTCTCGATTTGACACACTAATTTTTTTTTAATTTTTTTTTTACTTTTTAAAAAAACCAAATTAGACCAATCTCGTGGAGATGGTCTATTCAAAAGATTCGGAGACCATTACCATGTAAAAGGGTTCCGATCCGAAATTTTTCTTTTTTTGACTTTTTGAGAAAAGACTAGATCAATCCCGAGGAGAGGGTGTATATCCAAAAGATTCAGTGACCAATACTATGTAGAGGGTCACGATCTAACAAAATCACTTTGTTTTATTATTTTCTTTTCCAACTTTTTGAAAAAACATATTAGACCAATCTCGAGGAGAAGGTCTATATTGAAAGGAACTAAATCAATGACCATTGCCTCGTAAAGGGCCTTGATGTAAAGAAATCGATGACCATTGCATCGCATAGGACCTTGATGTGACAAATAAATCAATGACCATTGCCGCGCAGAGGGCCTTGATGTAAAGAAATCAATGACCAGTGCCTCACAGAGGGTCTTGATGTAAAGAAATTGATGACCATTGCATGTTAGAGGGCCTCGATGTGACAAAGAAATCAATGACCATTGTCGCACAGAGGGCCTTGATGTAAATAAATCAATGACCAATGCCTCGCAAAGGGACTTGATGTAAAGAAATCAATGACCAGTGCCTTACAAAGGGTCTTGATGTAAAGAAATCGATGACCATTGTCTCGCACAGGGCCTCGGTGATGAGAAAATCCATGACCATTGCTTCACAAAGGGTCTTGATGTAAATAGAAGGAAATCAATGACCATTGCCTCACAGAGGGTCTTGATGTAAACATAAGGAAATCAATGACCATTGCCTCACAGAGGGTCTTGATGTAAACATAAGGAAATCAATGACCATTGCCTCGTAGAGGGTCTTGATGTAACATAAGGAAATCAATGACCATTGTCTTACAGAGGGTCTTGATGCAAACATAAGGAAATCAATGACCATTGTCTTATAGAGGGTCATGATGTAAACATAAGAGAATCAATGATCATTACCTCGTAGAGAGTCCTGATGTATAAAAGGAGAACTTGAATTTTTTTGTTGAAGTGTCGACAAACACCACGTGAATGCTTAACATTTGTGAGACTTACACAAAAAAATGTCATTGCTGACTATTTTTTCAAATTTCTTTATTTTGTTTTGGAAATGATATCCAATGATTTTGTGGAGTATGATGGACGACATGATTTGATGATACATGACATGTTATGATTTTATTTTTGAAACTATATGATATGCTTACATGGATGCATGGATGCATGAGTGGAATTTGCTTTTTTTACTTTATTTTTAATTTGAGAGCAAGGAAAACAAGGCTTAGAGGCTAGAAAAAAAACTAGACTTGAGGCCAGACAAAAATGGAGTTTGGGGGCTAGTTGGGAAACTGAGCTTGGGGACTAGTATGGAAACTAGGCTTAGGAGCCAATGTGGAAACTGGGCTTTGAAGGCTAGTTTGAAAACTAGGCTTGGGGACTAGGGTGAAAACTGGGCTTGGGGATTAGGGTGAAAACTGGGCTTGAAGACTATTGTGGAAACTGGACTTGAGGGGTTAGATAAAAATGGGCTTAGGGTGGCCAGATAAACTAGGCTTGGAGGTTAGACAAAGCTAGGCTCGGGAGCTAGACAAAGCTAGGCTTGAGGGATAGACAAAGATAGGCTTGGGGTGGCTAGATAAAACTAGGCTTGTGGGCTAGACAAAGCTAGGCTTAGGGGCTAGACAAAGCTAGGCTTGAGGTGGTCATATATAACTGGGCTTGAAAGCTAGACAAAGCTAGGTTTAGGAGTTAGTACGAAGCTGGGCTTGGGTGTGGACTCTCAAGAAGTTTGAGTTGACCATGTAGTTGCTTATTTCTAAAGTTGATGTACTCAATGCATGTATGAATGACTTGTTATGATGCATGGAATGTATGAATTTTTCTTTTGCATTTTTTTGAAGACAAATTCGAATTAATTTTCATTTCATTGTTATTTCGAATTCATGGAATCATTCTACTTTGAATTTTTTTTCCTTACTTTTCCAAATCATTTCTTTGGTCTAATTAGTTTATTAACAAACACTTTTTCTTAATCATTTCTTTTGAAACACTATTTGAATGACATCCATGAAATTGTCAAGGGTTTAGAAAGGCTTGGATGAGGTGATGAAGATTAACTAGGTAGTTGCCCCAATTTGAATTGGTCTCAAGCACAAAATGCGTTTGAGCTTTCCCTAGTTATTGATGGTATGAAGGAAATGATGGGGACTTTAAAAATTTGCCCCTAGTGTGAGAGCCTAGGGTGGTCTTAGGGTGCAAAAACGTGTTTGGCTTTTTCCTATTGAGTAGACTGAAAAATGATGAGATCTTTAGAAGTTGCCCTTAAACTGATCACAATCTTTGATGTAAATAAATGTCCCAATTCATATTGAATGATGAGAATACATTAATTACAAACAAAGTGACTACCCCAGTTTGGGTGTGAGATTTATAAAGATGGACTATGTTAAGGTTGGTCAAGGTTTAGGATTAGAGTGGAGGATACCGTATAAGCAAAAATGGAATTTCATGAAGAATGAATTGAAAGGGGACAACCCAAATTTAACTTATTTGTTTGATTGCCCATGCTAATTTTGAAGCTTTGAAAACATGTCAACCAAACATAAACTGCCCCAATGTTTAAAAGAAAATCTCTAAACACACTTTTTCAATTCTTTTTTTTTTATAATTTTTTTTAGAACAAACCTGTTAGCAAATAACATTTTTTCTTTAAATTAAAACCTTCGTAATATAACAATCAATCTTTGATCTATGTGGACTTTATTAGGCTTGTATCGTGGCCAAGGCTAGGGGTATGGAAGTAAATGGTAGTAAAGGCCTAAATAAGTGATGTGAGGGTTGTTTCAAACAAGGATCTTTGAATAATGTTTCATTCAGAATTTGTTTGACTTCTTCTTGTTCAACTTTTGCTTCTCTTTTTCTTTTCTTTTCTTGATATAACCATTTTTTTTCTCTTTTTTTATATTTTTGTATTGGTGAATTGTCATTCGGATGAAACAAATGCAAACATTATGTCAACCCCTAGTGTGAGGGTCACCCTTGTTTAGGGTAATTTGAAAGAAATTTTTTGGAAGACTCAAATTGGGTAGCAAAGGATAATTACTTTTATTTTTTTTTTTGATAAAGAAACATCACACACATCATTTCAAATTATGGTTATTTTTCTCAACAAAAACTTTAATTCAAAGGAAAATAATTTAGTTCATGTAACAAGATGTCCCTTTTTTTCTTTTTTTTTTCACTTTTTTTTGTCTTATTTTTTGCCTAGCGAACTTTTCTTCCTTTTTTGTTTTTTTTTTGTGTTCAGAGAGTTTTTTGAAATCATTTTAAGGTATGTGTCCCCTTTATGATGATCCTCCATGAAAATGAAAACAAGGTTTATAGTGGAAGAGAGATGGATAGGGAAATAGATTTGAGCAATTTCATGCATGCAAGATTAGATGGGTACTTCAAAAGAAATGATAGCAAAAGAATTTTATTTCTTTATTCAATCTATTGATTTGACCAAAGAATGTTTTATTATTTTATCATTTTTCATAAGAAAGATTTCAAGAATTTAGTGATAAGCAAAATGGGAAACAAATTGAATTTATTGCAATGTAGAATTTTTTTTGTTTTTCTTAAATATGTATATGCATGCTATGTATTTGAAGCTCTTGATAGGGTACCGTGAATGACCACAAAATGAGAATGCAATGCATGATTGTGCCTCATTGGACATTTATTCATATGATATTGCCAATAAAATGTATGCTTATGCCTAAGGAGACATTTTCCCTCTTTTTTTATAATGTTGTGATTGTGATAAATTTATTATTATATACAAGGAAATGTGAGGGTAAATGACACAAATAGTCTCCCTTTTGTGCCTTAATTTAACATAGACTCGATAAAGTTATATGGAAAAGTATATGTGATCACAAGGATAGTTCCCTAATACCTAAAGATCAAGGTCACTAGAGCTATAGCCCATTTCATGGCATTTCCCACGACAATTGGTAAACAACAAGAAGTGGGAGTACCAATGAAGAAAACAAACTCTAACTGGGGTTCTCACGATGACCACTTCGTAAGTACATCCACTGTGACACTGCTACACAATCCCCTCTAATTCTAAACAACTCAGATCCAAGTAAAGGGTCCCACTCATGTAATGAACAAAATGTGTGTGTGAAGGGAGAATACAATGTATACCCAAACTCAAACCACCTAACAATTCCAAATACCAAAATAAAGAAGAATATACACATACAATTATTCTAAATATAAAGAGATAAAAATACAGATACCTAAAAAGAAAAAAAGTGAGAAAGAAAAAATATGAAGAAAAACCATATAAATTTTGCACATCCAAATAAATAGTCTGACTCTCTAGCTTCCCAATGGAGTTTCCATCTGTTGCAACCGAAATTGCGACGGGACAGAGAACCAAAAATAAAATTTGTAAAAAAAAAACAGAGTTTGGAGTCGCCACCATAGTTTATTTTAGAAAACAAAGGAAAAACCAAAAAAATATAAAACAAGGTATGTGAAAAACTAAATTTTGGGTCCGAGAGTCGGTTACACATGGGGAAGGTATTAGCACCCCACAATGTCCGTCTAATGACGGTACCTTTAATTAAATGTCAAAAGGTTATTTGGTTTTTCAAAATATTTATTTTTCCCAAAAATAATAATAAATAAATTTACAAAAAAAATATTTTTTAGCTTTTTTGGGCCCGACAATGATTAAATCTCGCTCCTACGTATCTCCATTTACAAGTTTTTAGTTTTTAGCTTTTTTTACCTTTTATGTTTTTCATTTTTTTTGATCATTTACAAATTTTTAATATTTTTTAAAGTTATTTAAAAGTGGATGTGGATGTCGTGAGCAACAAGATAAATATCAAAAAGTAAATAAAGAAAGCTATTTTTTTTATTTTTAGATAATCTATATATATGTTTATGAAAAAAACAAAAGTTAAATTGGATGTCATGCGACGCGTGCAGCTGGGCCGACACTAAAGAAAGGGGAAACATATTTTTTTTATGATTAAAAAAATGAAAATTGGAAAAATTAAATCAAAAGATGAAAGAACTGAGAGTGACGTACCTTTACAAATTTTCAATATCTCCTCACCTTTTCTGCTTTATTTTTTCTTGCTCCCTTTTCTAATATTTTTGTGTTAGTTTTTCCAATAGAGATAAAAATGAGAGGTGTCTATATGGGTGGTAATGAGAGAAAGTGAGAGTGTAGAGAATGTTTTCTTCTCTTTTTTTCTACCTCCTTCAATATGTTTTTTTAAAGAGAGATAAAAAAGGAGGTGTGTGTGGGAGTGGTGATGGAAAAAAATTAGAGAAGTATAGAGAATATCTCTTTTTCTTTTTCTTTTTTTTTTCCGATTCGTAGAGTGCGTATTTATACTCATACATTGCAATATCAATGCAATCTCAGCCTTAATTGTAATGAACAATATAAGGAAGGAATTGGTCATGATAGCAGCACATTATGAGGATAAAATCATAGCAAATTAGAGCACAAAATCAATCAAGATCAGTAATATTTATTCTAATCGTTAACAAATCAAAGCACATAAATCAATCCCAATTAGTAATATTGATTCTAATTATA
>Ga0209389_1006045_pt1 | contig 10450 bp, 4 predicted proteins | sample CowpearedBW_FD_187526 | JGI IMG/M metagenome (GOLD analysis project Ga0209389, IMG submission 187526) | Root nodule microbial communities of legume samples collected from California, USA - Cow pea red BW (SPAdes) (version 2) | ecosystem: Host-associated > Plants > Roots > Nodule | place: USA... | reverse complement strand
CTCACCCTGCAACCCAGCCCCTTCGCCAACAACGTCTACCTTCATTCACCTGCCTCTATGCACACGTTGAAGTTGCATGCCACCAACTACGTTCGTATGGAGGAAATGCAAACCCTCCATAATTCTGCAATGATTACGCACCCACCACTGTCAACCCCACCACACAACCCTCCTGTCCTGATTCGAGACCACGACCCGTCCCTCCATACTTGAACTTTCTTTCTCACACTAAAAAGTGAGGCTTTTAAAGCTTTTAAGAAATTTGCAAAAGTGATTCAAAATGAAAAAGATTTGAAAATTAAAGTTTTGAGAAGTGATCATGGTGGGGAATTTCAAAATAAATTGTTTGAAAAATTTTGTGAAGAAAATGGGATTATGCATAATTTTTCTGCAACTAGAATTCCTTAACAAAATGGAGTTGTAGAAAGGAAAAATAGATCCTTAGAGCAACTAGCTCGCATAATGTTGAATGAATATGAAGTGCCTAAATCCTTTTGGGCTGATGTTGTGAGCACGACTTGTTATGTACTAAATAGAATGCTCATTAGACCTATCTTGAAAAGTACCCCTTATCAATTGTTTAAAGGAAAAAAGCCTAATGTAGCACATTTAAAAATATTTGGATGCAAATGTTTTGTCTTAAATAATGAAAAAGAAAATTTGGGTAAATTTGATTCTAAAGCAGATGAAGCTATTTTCTTAGGATATTCATTGACCAGTAAAGTCTATAGAGTTTTTAATAGAAGAATTTTGAATGTAGAAAAATCTATGCATGTTGTTTTTGATGAAATTGTGGACCTTGAGGAGAATCCTCTTAAGCCAAATAAAACAAATGCAGGGGATGAAGAATATCTTAAAGAAGCTCTTGATGAGATGTACCTAAATGAGAATCCATTGGTTGAACCTGAAGATCTTGTCAAAAGCTGGAAATCACCTAGAGGATTGTCTCTGGAAAATGTTATTGGAGATATATCAAAGGGAGTAGTAACTAGAAATATTTCAGATTTCTGTACGACTATTGCTTTTGTTTCACAGATAGAACCTAAAAATGTAGAAGAAGCTCTTCAAGACGATCAATGGTGCATTGCAATGCAAGAAGAGCTTAATCAATTTGAAAGGAATGAAGTTTGGGAACTCATTCCTAGGGATGATTCACACCAAGTCATAGGAACAAAGTGGGTGTTCATAAACAAGCTGGATGAAGATGGAAACATCACTAAGAACAAAGCCAGACTTGTAGCAAAAGGATACAGACAAGAAGAAGGTATAGATTATGATGAGACATATGCTTCAGTTGCAAGGTTAGAAGTTATACGTTTACTTCTTGTTTATGCTTCTCTCATGAAATTTAAACTGTATCAGATGGATGTTAAAAGTGCCTTCTTAAATGAATTTATTAAAGAAGATGTGTATGTTGAACAACCCCCTAGTTTTGAGGATTATAAATTTCCAAATCACATTTATAAATTGAAGAAAGCATTGTATGGATTAAAACAAGCACCTAGATCTTGGTATGAACGATTAAGCACATTTTTGTTAGAAAATGATTTTGAAAGAGGAAGAATTGATTTAACTCTGTTTATTAAAAGAGTACGTGAACATATTTTGCTAGTTCAAATTTATGTAAATGATAATAATATTTGGATCTACTGATAATTCTCTATGTAAGGGTTTTACAAGTATAATGCAGGGAGAGTTTGAAATGTCAATGATAGGTGAATTGACATTCTTTTTGGGTCTGCAAATTAAGCAAATGGAAAATGGAACCTTCATTTCTCAATCTAAGTACTGTAAAGAAGTACTTAAGAAATTTGGAATGGATACTCCTAAGGAAGCAAGTACTCCTATGGGAACCTCTTGTTATTTAGACAAAGATGAATCAAGTATAGAGGTAAATCAGACTATGTTTAGAGGTATGATAGGTTCTTTGTTATATCTTACAACAAGTAGGCCTGGTATTATGCAATTTGTATGTGTGTGTGCTCGTTTTCAAGCAAATCCAAAAGAATCACATCTTACTACTGTAAAAAGAATTTTAAAATACTTAAAAGGAACTGCTTATTTTGGACTTTGGTATTCTTCAGGAGCCTCCCCTAGTTTAATTGATTATTCTGATGTTGATTATGGTGGCTGTAAAATTGATAAAAAGAATACCAGTGGTACTTGTCATCTTTTAGGATGTTCATTAGTCTCTTGGCACTCCAAGAAACAAGTTTGTGTAGCTTTATCAACCATTGAAGCTAAATACATTGCTACTGGCAATTGTTGTGCCCAATTCCTATGGATGAAACAACAATTAGAGGATTACAATATCTATCTAAATCATATACCTCTAAAGTGTGATAATACGAGTGCCATAAACTTAACAAAAAATCCCATAATGCACTCTAGAACAAAGCACATAGAAATTAGAATTCACTTTTTGAGGGATCATATGAACAAAGGAAATTGTATGATAGAATATGTAGATACCAAGCATCAATTAGTTGATATTTTTACCAAACCTTTAGCTAAAGATAGATTTTATGAACTAAAGAGAGACTTGGGCATACTAGAGATCTCTTAAATTTGCCAAAACTCAAAATTCTTTCAAAATCTGAAAATCAGCGCGTCAATAATCGATTATCCTGTTCAATAATCGATTATCATCCTCCCTTACAAATTCCAAAACTTTCTAGAATAATCGATTATTGCACTCAATAATCAATTATCACAACTTCTGAACCAAAGTGTCAAACCATTCTGGAATAATCGATTATCACTTAAGATAATCAATTATCGGTTCCTCAGGATTAATGTTTTACTCATTTTTTGAAACAATAATTGATTATCACGAGTCATTGGACCAAAATATTTCAAAAAATAGCCATTTTAATGACTAGATTTGCATTAAAATTCGTGCATATGGTCGTTAGAGATCCTTCCCTATAAATGAAAGCCACTTTGGTCACTATTACACCCTTTTCACACCTCCAAAGCATAAGAACTCTCCATTTTCTTTAAAACCTTCAAGCTTCCTTTCTCCTCCACTTGGACAATGGCTGAAGCATCTCGTAGGAAGATTCCTACCCGCAGAAGAACTGCATCTCGTACCACTCAACCTCCAACTGCATCTCGCACAACCTATATTGAAGGATGGATTTCAGATGAAGAGAGAAGATCCAAATTTATCACCCTATGGAAAGACAAGCCCCTCATCACTCCCAAATTTATCAAGTCCCAATGGTTTGTCAATTGACGTTTTACAATCCATGTTTTACTTGCTGAACAAGGGATGAAGTTCTTCACAGAAATGTAGAGTACCTACTATCCTGACTTAGTACGAGCCTTCTACTACAATTACAAATTCAAAGATGAAGTGGGGTTTACCAAGGTGAAAGGAGTGGATATTGTAAGACCCGAGAAATTTAAATAATTAAATAAATAATTATTTAATAAATGCGGGTAGTAGAAGCCTTTATGACATTAATGTTAATTGTTATGATGTGGAAAAGTACTAGCTCAAGTGGTTGAGAGTACTTGATTGTGTGAGAGGACTTGGGTTGTGTGTTCAAACCTTGTTGAGAACAAAATTGATTCATTTATTTTTGCTAATATAATTGTGACTTGAATGTGAAAGGGTGGGAAAACCCTAGAGGCAATGGGCAGCCAAAGGAGCAGGAAAACAGTCCATAATGGCCTATGAAAGGTAATTATAGACATTAAAAAGGCTATTTTTCGTTTTTTTGCCATTTACCACAATTAGGAACCATATAAGAGGGGAAATTTAGGTAATTATGAGGGTTTTTGAAGTCTGAAACCTAGAGTGAAAAGAGAGCACGAATTTGGAGTGAAAAGAGAGTCAGAGAGAATCAAGAGAGCTGAATTTTTAGAAGAGCAAAGGAAGGTTCTTGAGGTATTACAAAGCTAAGTGTAGAAGACCCAATTGGAGCAAGGAATTCCAGGTTAGGGGAGTTCCTTCGCATGCTATATGATTATCAATTTTGTGTACTCTAAAATGCATGTATGAAAGTGTTTGGCCATGAATTTTCGTGCTATATGTGATGTGAAATTGGGGTTGGAGTGCCTTGATAGGGTTTGATCGAAATTCTTACCCAATTGTATGAATATGATGGTTTTTCTGCGCTTTATATGTTGTTTATGGTTTAAACTCGAGATGGGGAATTTTATTGGGTCATGTTTATGCCATAAGTGTTGTGCTTGTTTCCAATTTGCAAGTTATTAATTTTGGGATATGAATTGGGCATGGTTTCTGGTTTTTCATGTGCATAACAGTGCAGGTTTCTGATATTCTCGCTCAAGCGAGCAAGGCTCGCCTAGGCGAAAATATCAGAAACGCGAGACTGGTTGTATGCGAGCATCTCACTCAAGCGAGCGTTATTCGCCTAAGCGAGCACTTGTAAGTGTTGAGTGGTTCTACTGGAGCACTTTGCTTAGGTGGAGAGCTTTATTTTTTTTGGGCGACGGAGCATCTCGCTCAGGCGAGGGGTTCTCGCTTAAGCGAGAAGTTGGGCAGGGTCTTATGGTTTTGCTTAACTCGCCGCCTAGGCGAGAGTTTTGGTGTTAGGCGAAGGGCGATCTCGCCCAGGCGAGAAGAGACTCGCTTAAGTGAGACTTCACTGTGAGTCCCTATAGCACGCTCGCTAAGGCTTCTAGTCCAAGCGAATTTAGTGCAGTTTGTGTGTGTTGTTTGTACGCCTTGATGCGAACTTGGATCTAGAGATGTGGTGCCATGAGCAGGTAGGTTCATGGATGGTGGTTAACATGTGATGGTATTAGCAGGGAGGTTCATACTTAGTTACTCTCATGTGAGGATACGAGCGAGGTAGGTTCGTATGTTCCGTGCTCACATTTGAGAGATGCCACGTGCGGGGAGGTTTGTGGCTGATGGAGGAAGGACCACGAGCAGGCAGGTTCATAGAGGCAGGACCACGAGAAGGCAGGTTCGTGTGAGCATCATAAATACTGAGTCCATGGCTAACCTTGTTATGGGAGTTGGAGTTTGAAAAGCCTTGGGGTATTAAGAACTTGACCAAAGTCTAACTATGATAATATAACTGGGTGTATTTATATTATTGAATTAATATGTTTTCTTATATTTGTGAGCTCACCCTTTTTGTTGTGTTTGGCGATGATCGTGTAATTCTTTACACGGGAGCAATTGATGATGCAGGTGATGTTGTAATGCCTCAGACAAAGAAAGGGAATAGCTTGGGTTGAAGCTAGGAATTTATTTATGTCGTTGCTATTTTATTTGGATTTTGGAAAATTGTAAAGATCTTAATTACTTTCATATAATAGTTTTGACGCGTTTAATGATATTTTAAATTTTTCGCGTTAGAAATAATAAAAGATTTGACGTTTGATATTCTTTTTTTATTTTCTTGATTTTAAATAAGTAATATCTAGTTGGGATGTTACAGATATCATTTTAGATGATGATATCTAGGAAAATGTTGCTTAATTTCCCAATCATGATGTCACCTCTCTAATCCTAACTGCAGGTATTGAAGGGTTTAACATAACTTTTGCCTATAGGTCATTTTTTAGAAAACCTGATCAAGAAATAGGCAGACAATTGCTAGCAGGCCCTCTCAAAGTTGATGAGCATCTTATTCATTATCTCATTGTCTGTATTTTATGCCCCCGTGGTACAAATCATGCATAGTGTAGTGAAGTTGATCTCGTGATTATGTTATGCTTAATCATATTCCTATCCAATGGCCAAGTATCATCCTTGACACAATGCTTAAAGCAAATCAGCTCCCTCAATATCCACTCCCTTATTCTCTGCTTATCTCTCGCATTTGTGAGTACAAAGGCGTCAATGTATCTGATAAACAATCTCATAAAACCACTTATGCAAACAAAATTGCAGAAAACTCATTGAAACAAATGAAGTTTATTCCTTTTGGAAACACTTACATTCACAAGGATGACATGCCACCTTCTAAAAATGAAGAGGAAGAAAATCCCTCCTGCTCTTGTCCATCCTGTTGACACCAATATTAGTTCATCTAGTGGGGTTGGTGGCTCATCCTCTTCTCTAGAGGATAACATTTTAAACTTAAACCAGAGACTTGAAGAATTCTTTCTTATCTCCACTACCCGACGTGAAGAGGTAACTAGCTTAATTAGAGGACTTGATTCTAGGATTTCTAACTCTTGCATTTTTGTAAAAAATCAATGTGATAATCGATTATCACTTAGCATAATCGATTATCCTTAGTTGAGATCAATTTTTTCGAAAAAGCACTAGAATAATCGATTATCAGCCTCAAATAATCGATTATCTGCTCAAAGTTTTGTTTTCAGAAAACACACTGGAATAATCGATTATCACTAGTGATAATCGATTATCCCTGTCAGTTTGAACGTGAATGTTTAGTTTTGACCTAATTTTTGAAACCCCTATTTAAGGAACATCAGAGTTACTTCAAACTAACCTTTTTTAGAAGCTAGAGTGCTAGTGTTGTGACTGCCAAGAGAGTTCTCTAAGTGTTCTCAAAAGTGCTTTGAAAAACCTAGTGTGGGTAGAGCGATAACTTTTCCTAAGAGGGTTTCTAGGAGTTTGAGTGTTGTTGTTGTTGCTAGGAAAGCTAGGTCAAGTTCTCTGTGTGATTCAGAGAAAGGTTTCTCATCTCTTAGGTCTTCAAAGAGAGTTATTTTCTTTCCCTATTCTTTCGTTATCTGATTGTAATATAATATTTGTTAGTGATTGAGTTAATCTTCTTATTTGAAGAGATTAACAACTGGACATAGTGTAAGACCCGTGGAATTTAATTAATTAATTAATTAATAAATGCTGGTAGTGGGAGCCTTTATGGCCTTTAATATTGATTAATGTGACATGGAAAAGTACTAGCTTAAGTGGTTGAGAGTACTTAATTGTGTGAGAGGACTAGGGTTCAAGTCTTATGTATGCCTATTTTTGTGTATTTAATTTATTTTAAAAATATGCTTGATCCTGTTGAGTGATGGTATAATCACAAAATTATATTAATCGTCATGAAACATGAATTGGTTGAATGATTAGGCATTGAATTGACAATTGGTTTGGTATGGGTTCGAACCTTGGTGAACCCAAACTAAACTTTCTTTTTGCCAAAATTTCCTTTGGCATGGTGAAAGGGCATGGAAACCCTAGCTGGCCAAGGAACAGCCAAGGGTGGCTTGAAAAACAAATTATAATGAACCATTGAATGGTAATTAACATCACCATTACACTTCATTTTCGTTTTGGTGAATTAACCATAATTAAGACCCAATAAAAGGCCAATTAGAGGTGAGGAAGAGGGTTTTCTGAACCTATCATGGTTCTGCACTTAAAGAGAAGGAATTCAGTGTGAATTGGTGTTGTGAGTGAAGCATAGAGGTTAGATCAAAGAGAACTAAGGCAAGTCATTGGGAGCAAGGAGGAATCAAAGATTTTTCTCAAAGTTTAAGCTAAGGATTCCAGGTTAGAGGAGCTGTAACTATCCCTCATATTTTCGTATTGTTATTTGCATGGAATGTATAGTAAATTGCATGAATATACTCTGCTTGTTGTAAATTTTCGTGTTTTTGGAATTTTCCAAAAATCACCTGATGGGTGATGAATTCCAGCCAGGCGACTCATCATTTCTGGGGAATTTTGGGGTTCCAGAGGTGGAACCGCCTGGCAGCACGGGCTAGGCCGCCAGGCGACGCATAGCTTTGTACCCAGTTTTTGGGTTCTCTAGATAAATGGCATGGCGGTGTTGATTGAACCGCAGGCGATGCGAGTCTTTTGGTTCGATTTTGATGTTCGTGCGTTCTGGGATGACTCTGATCGGAGGGAGAGTTAGTTTCATTTGTTAAGTGATGATTTAATATCAAACTTCCTTGAATTTCACGTAATTGAAGGTTAAAATCGATGGAACAGTGCAAATAGCGTTAGGGTTGGAAAGCCTTGGGGGTGATTGCTGCGAGTTTCAATTGGGGGTGAAATTCTAGTGGAAATTGGTAAGGTTTGAGTGTGGGTTGTACGCAAGTCTGAATGTAGGGAAATTCGAGTGAGGACTGTAGGAAATGGGCAAGAAGAAGACAAACTGGGAAATTTTTGGGAGTTCTCGTAAGGTGGAACAAATTCTGGGTTGCCCAGAAATCTTACGCACCACTTGGCGACACGGGGCTTGCCACCAAGCACCATCGCAGAGGTAGCTATCTTGACGTGATTGCGGGTGTTGTGATGGTTCTGTGATCTTGGAAAGTTAGGTGCTTAATAAGTGCAGGGTTAGAGACAATATTTAGATGTAGGCCTTGGTGAGGACTTGCACAATTGAGAAAGGAGAATTTATTCATTATTTGGGGAAGTGAGGGATTTTATAATGTAGTAGACGTAGGGGAATATGGAGTGACATTCAAAGAAGTGTAAATGATGATTTTGAGTGACTAGTTAGATAACACCGAGAAGTCATTACGATGTGCTAATGATATGAGAAGTAAGAGCTCATGCAAATATATATAATAAATCAGATGAAACCAAGTAAGCTTGTTAGACCTTGGGAGAGATTAATATCTTGAGGTAAATTTGACCCATGGGGAAATTGGGGTGATATCAGTAGTGGTTCAATTCTATGGCAAGTGGAGTTCATATCATTTGTAGAAGGCATATGATAGAGTTAGGAGTAAGTGACACTAAGGATGACTATTAACAAAATTTGAATTGAGGAACTCTTACCTTGATAATTCTGTTGGTGATAGAGTATTATAGGCACTCTTGGGGTGCACAATGACATGGCAATGGAACTGTTGGGGTGAAACTGTGAGTGAGGATGTGAGAAAGTCAGCCAGAACCTAAATCAATTTTCACATTTCTGCAACTACTAATAATGCGCCTGGCAGTGGTGTGCGAACCGCCAGGCGATAGCGGTGATTCAGAGAGCAACTTGCACGCATGGCGCCTGGCGGCAGAGAGCGTCCCGCCAGGCGATAGGTGTAGGGCAATGAGGGATGAGGCGCTTTGCGCCTGGCGGTATGTGTCCCCCGCTAGGCGGTTTGGAGGTGGCAGCGCCTGGCACTACGTGCCCTACGCTAGCCGATTTTTGCTGTAATAGCACTGAGTTGCTGGTACTGTGTGTGTGATCTACAAGACTTCTATGACACCTTAAAGGTCGGCTTGCTGGTGTTCCTTGAGTTGTGGCTCGGAACGTATCCCTTGAGTTGAGCTCGGGATAGGGGTTAAGCACGTGGCATTCCTTTAGTTGTGGCTCGGAATGGCATCCCTCGAGTTGAGCTCGGGATGGCATATGAACACGAGGAACTCTTGAGTTGAGCTCGGGTTGGCGAATGTTACAGGTGAGACTGTGCTGGTTGTGGCCAGTACGAATAGGTTCAGATAGATTGCCCTCCTTAGTAATTCACTGACGAGTTTGGTAGTCTTGGGACGTTACAAACCATGTTCGTATTGAGAACTCCACCTGGCGTTACGGTGTGTGATTAAGAATGATGTACTCTTTTTCCTTCATTAGGTTTTTATCCCAAAGGGTTTTTTCTAGCAAGCTTTTAACGAGACACATTCGCTGGTCAATGGACATCCAAATGGAGTGTTATGACAGTTACTCAACTTGATTACTATTGATAATATTTACATTATTTACATTATTCAATCTAATTCTCAAGCACAAACTTATATTGACACTCATACTTAAAAAGATGAAATCATTGTTACTAAAAGGATTGTTGTTGTGACTTAATGAAGTTTTTTGTTTTTTCAATTTGTATGTTTTAAAATAAAAAGACACACGGTTTTATTGTCATGACTTTTTCAAATTGGCTTAACCTTACAAAAACATAACATACATAGAGGTGTCAATTTGGCCCAACCCACAAGGCTTGGCCCTAACCCATGTGGGCTAGGGCTAAAAAAACCCACATTGAAAAAAAGCCCCCATCAAAGAAGCCCACAAGGCCAAAAACTCCACAAAAGCCATGTGGGTCAAGGCGCTTCAACATGAAAAATATATTATTTTTTAAAATATATTATCTGTGGGACAGGCCCAACAAACTGGACAAGCACGACGACCCGAATAGGCCAGACGACCCGGACGGGCCCAAAGACCCGAACGAGCCCGACGACCCAGACAAGATCGATGACTGGAATGGAGCCAACGACCCGGACGGACCCGACAACCCGAACGGACCCGATGACCTAGACGAGCCCGACGACCAAGACAGGCCTGAGGACCCGGACGAGCCTGACGACTAGGACGAGCCCGACGACCCAGACAGACCCCACGACTTAGAAGGGTCCGACAACTAGAGATGGCAAATAAACCCGTCCCCGTGGGTATTGCCCGAACCCGTCCCCGTTTTGACGGGGAATCCCCGCATTGACTGGGTATGGGTATGGGTATGGGGAATCCCCGATTTTTTTGATTGGGTATGGGGATGGGGATGGGGATGAATATATCCCCGCCATAATACTCGT